>Ga0222713_10000440_pt1 | contig 46725 bp, 31 predicted proteins | sample C33_649DmetaG_FD_165061 | JGI IMG/M metagenome (GOLD analysis project Ga0222713, IMG submission 165061) | Estuarine water microbial communities from San Francisco Bay, California, United States - C33_649D | ecosystem: Environmental > Aquatic > Marine > Unclassified | place: USA: California... | reverse complement strand
GTAAGTTCGTAACTTACTACTAACCATAATGTGATTTACCATTTCGTTGACCTCAACAAAATGGTTTCCAATGGTTATAATGATATCAGGTCGGTGAATTGCCAAATGGGACTTAAAATCCACCGAACTCTCATATGAATATAAGATTACATCTTCGTGTAAACCTTCTTCCCAGTAGATATCGGACTGAATTCTAATCTCACCGAACCTATCCCATCCATAAATAAGAGCAGTTGGTAAACTTGTCTTCATATTATCTATAAGGTTCTCCCCCCACCCAAAGTACAAACGATTTGCGAGTTCCTTTGGTTACAGGCGTTACTCTATGTAAATAAAATGATGGGAAAATCACAGCGGCGCCTTGGTGTCGTGTTGCTACCAAATGTTGTCCGATATTAAATTCTAAATCACCACCCTCATATTCTTCAGGCGATGATAGTTGAACTGTTACTGAAATCTTCCTTTGATTTTGAATGCCAATACCACAATCCATATGCCAGTCGTAATGACCACCACCTTCATAGTATTCGGTGTATTGGATTTGTTCGTTCATTGTTGATAAATCCAACTTCCACATAATATCATTTGCTTCAACAATCATATTGTGAAGTTTACGATAAACCCACTCCCACTCTTCGTTTTGTGGGCACCACTTAACTTGTGATTTTCTATAATTTGAAACTTTAGAGCGGTCATCTTGACCGGTAGCTGCAACCTCAAATGGTAATTGAAGAGTCATCTCCTCAATTTTTACCAATTCTTCTGGAGCGAATCCTTCTTTGAACCAATAATAGTCCGTGTAGTTTACATCACTACGATGTGAGTTCCTATCAAATGTAAATTTCTTATCCATAACAATTCAGTTTACTATAAATATAGAACTGAATGTTAATAAGAACCACTAATGTAAGTTTCTACAATCCAAATTTTATCACCGCTTTGATATCCGTGTTTTTTGAATGTAAGTTTGTTCAAAGAGTTGTTCCACTCAAAGTATCCACCGGCGAGGATATTACCCTTTTCACCAGAACCACCACCAACACCTTGAGCGCCGGCGCTACCACTATGACCTTGGTTACCTTTAGGGCCGGTATCACCAGCAGCACCGGTATTACCTTTAGGGCCAGTAGCGCCCGTTGAACCGGTAGCTCCCTTATTACCTTGAGCACCTTGGTTACCTTGAGGGCCCGTAGCACCCGTTGAACCGGTAGCTCCCTTATTACCTTGAGCACCTTGGTTACCTTGAGGGCCCGTAGCACCCGTTGAACCAGTAGCTCCTTTATTACCATCTGCGCCAGTATTACCTTTAACACCTTGAGCACCCACGGAACCAGTAACACCTTTGTTACCCACGGCGCCTTGAGAACCTTGAGAACCTTGAGAACCAATTGAGCCGGTTACACCTTTGTTACCAACGGCACCAGTAACACCTTTAGGACCAGTACCACCTGTCGAACCTTGAGCACCCGTATTACCTTGAGCGCCAGTATTACCTTGAGGACCAGTACCACCTGTCGAACCTTGAGCACCCGTATTACCTTGAGCGCCAGTATTACCTTGGGGGCCTGTGGCACCGGTTACACCTTTTGCACCCGTATTACCTTGAGCGCCTTGGTTACCTTGAGGACCAGTAGCACCAACCGAACCTTGAGCACCGGTTGCGCCCGAATTACCTTTAGCACCTTGAGCACCCGTAGCACCACCTGAACCAGTTATACCCTTGTTACCACTTGCACCTTGAGGACCTTGGTTACCTTGTCCACCACCAGCACCACTAATGTGGGTTGTATTTTTAACAATGGAAAGACCTGTTACATATCGTGCACCTGGGGTACTACCACCAGGGGTGTATCCCACATACCAACTGAATGTACCATTTGAATCCGCCGGAGATGTGATTGTATATTTTCTTCTTTCCCAAGTAAGCGTTTGTCCTAATTCTGCGTGGTATAATTGATATGAAGAAATTAATGTTCCAGTTTCATAGCCAGTAGCGACATTGTTTGCGGTATTATTAGCAAACATTCTCATATGGAACATACCGGTGTTTCCAATCCAATCAGGAGTAATAGCAACCCACAATTCACAAGTGTATTGTGTTGATGGTTGAATACCTTCCGATATGTATACTTCATATTCAGTATTAGTACCACCCGAAGTGTTTTGTTCCATTACAAAGCCAGACCTACCACTTTCAGGGTTGTTAGCTAATGGAATTACTATGTTTGTAGGATTTGAAATGGATTCATATCCAGGGTCCAATTGTCCATCAGAGAAGAATGGATTACGAACGGCGTTACCATCCGAACCAAGTACACCTTTAGGACCAGTACCACCGGTTACACCTTTAGGACCAGTAGCACCAGCCGAACCCGTTACACCTTTAGCACCTTGAGCGCCCGTAGAACCAGTTACTCCCTTATTACCAGCAGAACCTTGAGCACCTTGTGGGCCAGTAGCACCCTGATTACCCGTGGCACCTTTGTTACCTGCGTCACCGGTATTACCTTTAACACCTTGAGCACCTGTGGAGCCAGTTACACCTTTATTTCCGGCAGAACCTTGAGCACCTTGAGAGCCCTGGTCACCTTGAGCACCTTGAGGACCAGTAACACCGGCAGAACCTTGAGCACCTTGAGCACCTTGAGAACCTTGTGGACCTTGAGCGCCCGTGTTGCCTGTGTTACCTTTATTACCTTGCGGACCAGTAGCACCTGTTGAACCCGTAACACCTTTATTTCCGGCAGAACCTTGAGCACCTTGAGAACCCTGGTCACCTTGAGCACCTTGAGGACCAGTAACACCGGCAGAACCTTGAGCACCTTGAGCACCTTGAGAACCTTGTGGACCTTGAGCGCCCGTATTACCTTGAGCACCTTGGTTACCTTGAGGACCGGTAGCGCCTGTTGAGCCGGTGACACCTTTATTACCGGCAGAACCTTGAGCACCTTGAGGACCAGTAGCACCACCAACTCCAATAACACCTTTATTACCAGCAGAACCTTGAGAACCTTGAGCACCTTGAGAACCCGTTACACCTTTTGCGCCAGTATTACCTTGAGCACCTTGGTTACCTTGAGGACCGGTAGCACCAACCGAACCTTGAGCACCCGTATTACCTTGAGCACCTTGGTTACCTTGAGGACCGGTAGCGCCTGTTGAGCCGGTAACACCTTTATTACCAGCAGAACCTTGAGCGCCTTGAGCACCTTGAGAACCCGTTACACCTTTAGGACCAGTCGCACCTTGAGCACCTTGGTTACCTTGAGGACCGGTAGCGCCTGTTGAGCCAGTAACACCTTTATTACCAGCAGAACCTTGAGAACCTTGAGCACCTTGAGAACCCGTTACACCTTTTGCGCCAGTATTACCTTGAGCCCCTTGAGGACCTTGAGGGCCGGTCGCACCCGTTGAACCGGTAACCCCTTTGTTACCACTTGCACCCGTAGCGCCTTGTGGACCTGTAGCACCTGTGACACCCTTTGGACCTGTATTACCGGCAGCACCTTGAGCACCTTGTGGTCCTTGAGCACCTTGTGGTCCTTGAGCGCCAGTATTACCTGCCGAACCTTGAGAACCAAGAGAACCCATATTGCCTGAACGACCAATTTCAAATCCGTGTTGATACCAAGTACCACCGGCCGATTCGGATGGTCGTTTCCAATATATTCTTAAACCTTCACCACCACCATATTCTTGTGTTCTAACTCGTATTGAATATGCAGTATTCGCAGTTAGTGAAATTGTTCCCGTAGTAGTTCCAAGTGCAGGAGTTCCCCTACCACCATAAAATGAAGCTACTACCGTATTATTAATTATCAATTCAACCGAATCATCCGATTCTGCGGTGAATGTATATGTACCTGTTTCTGAAGGATAGAATGTACCCCATACTTGAACTGCGAAGTATGACCCAACATTTGGGACTCCGATACCAGCACCTGTCAATGTGGTATATGATGTCCAATCAAGTAATACGCTTCTATTAGAAATACCCTGCGAATATAAAGTGGAGTTTGTGTAATTCGCATCAAAAAATTTATTGAAATCATTACTATCTGTTGGATAGTAATAATATTGTGATGTAGAACCATTTCCGGCGTGAGTAGACCATACTTCATAATTTAAAGTATCATATCCAAACAAACTTCCCTTGTTACCACTAGCGCCAGTAACACCTTTGTTACCTTGAGGACCGGTAGCGCCTGTTGAACCTTGGGCGCCAGTATTTCCCGCAGCACCTTGAGCACCTTGAGAACCCTGGTCACCTTGAGCACCTTGGGGGCCCGTATTACCGGCTGCGCCTTGAGCACCTTGAGGACCTTGAGGGCCCGTAGCTCCTTGGTTTCCAGTAACACCTTTATTACCACTTGCGCCCGTAGCACCTTGTGGACCTGTAGCACCTTGGTTACCCGTAACACCTTTATTACCCGCGGCTCCAGGATTACCATCTTCACCAATTCCACCTTGAGCGCCCGTGGAGCCGGTAACACCTTTGTTACCACTTGCACCCGTAGCACCTTGAGGACCTGTAGCACCCGTGACACCTTTTGGACCTGTATTACCAACAGCGCCAGTAGAACCTTTAGGACCTTGACCACCTTGAGCACCGGTTGAACCAGTTACTCCCTTATTACCAGCAGAACCTTGAGCACCTTGTGGGCCAGTAGCACCTTGGTTACCGGTAGCACCTTTGTTTCCAGCTGCACCTTGAGGTCCTTGTGGGCCTTGTGGACCTTGAGCGCCGGTTGAACCTTGTGGGCCTGTAGCACCTGCTGCCCCTTGTGGGCCAGTTGGACCAGTCGCACCTTGGTTACCGGTAGCACCTTTGTTTCCAGCCGCACCTTGAATACCTTGAGCACCTGTAGCGCCTTGAGGACCAATTGGACCAGTAGCACCTTTTGGACCTGTATTACCGGCAGCACCTTGAGCACCTTGTGGTCCTTGAGCACCTTGAGGGCCGGTAGCACCTTTGTTTCCAGCAGCACCTTGAGGACCTTGGTTACCGATAGCCCCACCGGCTCCGGTGGCAGGTACACCATTATGACGCATAAATTTAACATCATAGAATGCTGACCCTGCGGTGTACATTGATGAATCTAAATAAAATGTTAGACCAGTACCGGCATATACAGTTCTTACTAAAAAGGTTTGAGCCGTAGAAGAATCATATACAAAGTATCTAATATATCCATCTATATGGTAGTGGATGAAAAATATATCAGCATTCGCCTCATATGGTCCAAAGAATTCACCACGATACGCACCATTTTCGTAAATTTGAGCATAGTTTCCGGCGTGTGGATACCAAGCATAGTCAATTGAAGAATAAGATGCGTCTGTGGTTGGGTCAGTATTAAGACCCATCATTTTATATGTACTTGTGTTACATTTGAATGATACTAAAGCTCCATCAGAAATACCTTGGTCAGAATACGCCTGAGTAGACCAACCACTTGCGTTTGGAGCGTCTATATTATATAATTGTGGACTACCATTTTGGTTTACATTGACTACCGTACCACTCGTACTTATGGTGTAGTCGGCAGCGTTCGCACCTGTAGCACCTTGAGCACCTTGAGGACCTGTTGGACCAGTACCGCCTTGAGGGCCGGTAGCACCTTGAGGACCGGTTGGTGATGGTCCTTGAGCACCTTGAGAACCTTGAGCACCTTGAGGTCCTTGAGCACCTTGAGGTCCTTGAACACCTTGAGGTCCTTGAGCACCTTGAGGTGAAGAACCGGTATTACCTTGAGCGCCCGTTGGGCCTGTTGGAGCAGAACCTTGAGCGCCCGTTGGGCCTGTTGCCCCAGCTGGACCATTAGCACCTTGTGGGCCAGTAGCACCTTGTGGGCCTGTATTACCTTTAGACCCCGTACCACCTTGTGGACCAGTAGCTCCCGTAACACCTTTAGGACCTTGTGGGCCTGTTGGACCACTGGGTCCTGGAGCAGTATCTGGATCTAAACCATAACATTCTTCGCAGTTCGGATGCCATTCCATAACTTCCGCACCACAATCGTATGGTGATTCCGGTTGATATCCTTCAACGAACCAACATTGTTCAGGGTCATATAAGTTAGGTGGTAATTCACCCTCATTACATTCGGGACCACTACACGGACCAGGCATTAATTTAACATAGCTCGCAACGGGTGGGTCTATATTAAAACAATCAATGACTTGGACATTCATTCCTGAATCAGGAGGACCACAATCAGGCATACCACGGAACAAATACAAAGAGAACCCAGGTGGATTGTGTACAATGTAGTTGTTTAATAGGTAAACATCGACATCTTCAATGTCAATTGTCGTGATTGTTTGATTTTGTAATGTATAAACTGAAGTGATTAATTCTTCAGTAATGACTCCATCTTCAAATTTGATTAAGGAGTCAGTATTAACACTAATGTCATTAGCGTATATAAATTTGTATGTACCACTACCATCCTTAATAAGGATTTTTTGATACAACCATACAATTATGTTACCACCATTAATTTCAAGTGTATCATAAGTGTTTGGGAATGTATATGCTTTTCGGACTGACGCTGAAGTGAGTGATGTAGAAGAAATATCAGTAGAAGTCCAAGTTTTCCAATCCGATTCGTTTAAACCAAGACCAGGTAACTGAACACCCGCTACTAATGACCCACTTACAAGATTTTCTACGACTATTGATGATGAATCATATAATCGTACTAATTGTCCGTTTTTTACGCTCATATTATATCTCTTCTATTAGTAAGAACCACTTACATACATATGAAGAATGTATGTGTTTCCACCATTATTGAATTTCAAAACACCTCGTGTAGAATCCCAAGTTAAACCAGGAGATACATTACTAATTAATGTACCAAGAGCGTTTTCACCCTTTTGTCCTTTAGAACCTTGAGCGCCCGTAGCACCACCAGCACCTTGAGCGCCTTGAGCACCTTGAGGTGACGCTCCTTGAGCTCCCGTAGCACCTTGAGGACCTTGAGCACCTTGAGCGCCAGTCGGAGAACTACCTTGAGCACCTTGTGGTCCTTGAGGACCTTGTGCACCTTGAGCACCCGTTGGAGAAGCACCTTGAGCGCCAGTTGGACCTTGTGGGCCTTGTGCACCTTGAGCACCTTGAGGACTTGAACCTTGAGCACCCGTGGCACCACCAGCACCTTGGGCACCTTGAGCACCCGTTGGTGAGGCACCTTGAGCTCCCGTAGCACCACCAGCACCTTGAGCACCTTGAGCACCCGTTGGTGAGGCACCTTGAGCACCCGTAGCACCTTGAGGACCTTGAGCACCTTGAGCACCTTGTGGTGAAGCACCTTGAGCGCCTTGTGGACCTTGAGGTCCTTGAGCACCTTGAGCGCCTGTTGGAGAACTACCTTGAGCACCTTGTGGTCCTTGTGGACCTTGTGCACCTTGAGCACCTTGAGGACTTGAACCTTGAGCACCTTGTGGTCCTTGAGGACCTTGAGCACCTTGAGCACCTTGAGGTGAGGCTCCTTGAGCTCCCGTAGCACCTTGAGGACCTTGAGCACCTTGAGCGCCAGTCGGAGAACTACCTTGAGCGCCAGTTGGGCCCTGAGCACCCTGAGCACCTTGAGAACCCGTAGCTAAAGAACCTTGAGCACCTTGAGAACCTTGTGGACCTTGTGCACCTTGAGCACCTTGAGGACTTGAACCTTGAGCACCTGTGGCACCACCAGCACCTTGGGCACCTTGAGCACCGGTTGGTGACGCACCTTGCGAACCAGTTGGACCTTGTGGACCTTGTGCACCTTGAGCACCTTGGGGTGAAGCACCTTGAGCACCGGTAGCCCCACCCGCACCTTGAGCACCTTGAGCACCGGTTGGTGAAGCACCTTGAGCACCTGTAGCACCTTGTGGGCCTGTATTACCTTTTGCACCTTGAGGACTTGCACCTTGAGCGCCCGTAGCACCACCAACACCTTGAGCACCTTGAGCACCTTGGGGTGAAGCACCTTGAGCACCTTGTGGTCCTTGAGGACCTTGTGCACCTTGAGCACCGGTTGGTGAACTACCTTGAGCACCTGTAGCACCTTGTGGGCCTGTATTACCTTTTGCACCTTGAGGACTTGCACCTTGAGCACCCGTAGCACCGCCAACACCTTGAGCACCTTGAGCACCTTGGGGTGAAGCACCTTGAGCACCTTGTGGTCCTTGAGGACCTTGAGCGCCTTGAGCACCTGTTGGAGAACTACCTTGAGCACCTTGTGGTCCTTGTGGACCTTGTGCACCTTGAGCACCTTGAGGACTTGAACCTTGAGCACCCGTAGCACCACCGGCACCTTGAGCACCTTGAGCACCTTGTGGTGAAGCACCTTGAGCGCCAGTTGGACCTTGAGGTCCTTGAGCACCTTGAGCTCCCGTTGGAGAACTACCTTGAGCACCTTGTGGTCCTTGTGGACCTTGTGCACCTTGAGCACCTGTTGGAGAACTACCTTGAGCACCCGTAGCACCACCGGCACCTTGAGCACCTTGAGCACCTTGTGGTGAAGCACCTTGAGCGCCAGTTGGACCCTGTGGACCTTGTGCACCTTGAGCACCTTGAGGACTTGAACCTTGAGCACCCGTAGCACCGCCGGCGCCTTGAGCACCTTGAGCACCTTGTGGTGAAGCACCTTGAGCACCGGTTGGACCTTGAGGTCCTTGAGCACCTTGAGCTCCCGTTGGAGAACTACCTTGAGCACCTTGTGGTCCTTGAGGACCTTGTGCACCTTGAGCACCTTGAGGACTACTACCTTGAGCACCTTGAGGACCAGTCGCACCTTGTGGACCAGTAGCACCTTGTGGGGATGCACCCTGAGCTCCTTGAGAACCTACTGCACCTTGAGCACCTGTAGCACCTTGGGGTGAAGCACCTTGAGCACCCGTAGCACCTTGTGGTCCTTGAGGACCTTGAGCGCCTTGAGCACCGGTTGGGGAAGCGCCTTGAGCACCTGTAGCACCTTGTGGGCCTGTATTACCTTTTGCACCTTGTGGAGAAGCACCTTGAGCACCCGTAGCACCTTGTGGTCCTTGAGGACCTTGTGCACCTTGAGCACCTTGAGGACTACTACCTTGAGCACCTTGTGGTCCTTGAGGACCTTGAGCACCTTGAGCACCTTGGGGTGAAGCACCTTGAGCACCCTGTGGTCCTTGCGGACCTGTAGCACCTTGAGCACCTTGAGCACCTTGAGGACTTGCACCTTGAGCACCTTGTGAACCTTGAGGTCCTTGTGCACCTGTAGCACCTTGTGGTGAAGAACCTTGAGCGCCTTGGTTACCTTGAGGACCGGTAGCACCTTGAGCTCCTTGAGCACCTTGAGGACTACTACCTTGAGCACCTTGTGGACCTTGAGGACCTTGTGCGCCTGTAGCACCTTGCGGACTTGAACCTTGAGCACCCGTAGCACCTTGAGGACCGGTAGCACCTTGAGCACCTTGAGCGCCGGTTGGTGAACTACCTTGAGCACCTTGAGGACCAGTTGGACCTTGTGCACCTTGAGCACCCTGAGGACTTGAACCTTGAGCACCCGTAGCACCTTGAGGACCTTGTGCGCCTGTAGCACCTTGTGCGCCTGTAGCACCTTGTGGACTTGCACCTTGAGCGCCGGTTGGACCAGTAGCACCTTGTGGACCAGTAGCACCTTGTGGACTTGCGCCTTGAGCACCTTGTGGACCTTGTGCACCTTGAGCACCTTGAGCACCTTGTGGTGCGGTTTGTACTGCTCCTTGAGCACCCGTAGCACCTTGTGGACCTTTAGGACCAACAGGACCTTGTGCACCTGTAGCACCTTGAGCACCAGTCGGACCGGCAGCTCCAGCCGCACCTTGAGGGCCGGTAGCACCTTGAGGGCCGGTAGCACCTTGAGGACCGGTAGCACCTTGAGGACCTTGATAACCTTGAGCACCGGTAGGACCAGTTGGACCGGTAGCACCTTTAGCACCTTGAGGGCCGGTAGGACCATCAGCACCTTTAGCACCTTGTTGACCTTGAGCTCCTTGAGGACCTTGAGCTCCTTGAGGACCTTGTGCACCTGTAGCACCTTGAGCTCCTTGGGGACCGGTAGGACCTTGACCACCTTGAGCACCTGTAGCACCTTGTGGGCCGGTAGGACCTGTTGGACCAGTGGGACCTGTGTTGTGAAGGAGGACTCCACCAACATAATAGTTGTGGTCAGGTTCTACTTCAATGGATATAAAATATGTCGGGTCTTCTACATACGATACCGATAAAATTTCAATATCGTTATGAAGAGTTGTATTATTATTGTATGCGTTTATCGGAGAAACCCAATCGCCCATTAGGGAAAGGACTTTGGAATCTACTGATAAGTTGGATGTTGTACCATCCGAAAATTTTACTTGGATGTAGTCGTTTAATTCTCTATGGAATACGCTTACTACTTTGTTTTCTCTAACGGAACGAGTTGATAAATCATAACCCTTTACGGTATCACCAACTTGGATATTAGAAATAGGTGTAAGAACTCCGTTGATTTCAAGTAAAGTGTCTTTATGTAAACCGTGTATCATTTCTATATCCTAACTATTAGTTGTTAACTCTAAATGCTACTTGAATAGCGTATAAATCAGAGCCATTACCAAACTTATTCAAATCTAATGTAACCCTATCCCCTTTTGCGAATGGATAACCATTACCAAAAGTGAATACTACATTATTACCGGCAGCACCCAACATAGTAGTTACAGCACCACCAACAGGCCCACCATTTGTGAACATAGTAATTTCAAAGTTATCAGGAGGAGTATTAGTAGTTTCTGGCGAAACATACACTTCACCAATATATCCGGCAGCAGGAGCGGTCCACACAGCAAACGCCTGATTATTGACTTGTAAATCGGTTGTAGTTCCCCACGGCATTGAACCTTGTCCTTGACCTTTGAAGTCAACATAGGTTTGATGTGGGTGGATATTTTCAGTAATTTGAGCTGATGATGAAATAACACCTTCAGTATTCAATTTTGTTTTAACACCTGATGTGAAGGTTGTGGATGTGGTATCCAATTGGATGTTATCTGCGTTTACAATGATACCATTGTTAGCAGATGCAACATTTATTGTTCTATTTGCAGCAATTGTACCACCACCAGTAAGACCATTACCTGCGGTGATGGATACTGTGGAGTGGTCGATGTGTTCGTTAGCAACAAATCCGGTTGTAGAGTCGTGGTCGATTTGAACTGATGATGAAATAACACCTTCAGTATTCAATTTTGTTTTAACTCCGTTTGTAAATGTTGCGGATGTAGTATCTAATGATAATGTCCGTGTTGCTGCAATCGTACCACCACCACTTAAACCATTCCCTGCCGTAATAGACACCGTGGAGTGGTCAATGTGTTCATTTGCTACGAACCCTGTTGTTGAGTCGTGGTCGATTTGAACTGATGATGATATCAACCCACCTGGATTAATATCAGACAAGACATTAGCGCCTGTCCTAAAATCAACATTCCCTGCACTATCAAGTACAAGGAACTTGTCTGTGTCAAGTCCGGCGTTAACTACGCTGGACAAATTTAACGAGTTTAATGATGCATCACTTCCGGAGGTGATGACTTTTTTCCAACTTGGCATATCCTTTATCCTATCTTGTGGTTGGAAACACTTTCGTGCCCACTTCCCTTTCGGGCCTACAACCAGGGTTTAACTTGAGTTACTCCATAATAAATAGTTTTATAGAAATAAAAAACCCCACCGAAGTGGGGTTTTCTTTATTAGCAAAATCTATAAATTATTTATTTCATTTTAGCTAATTCACTTTGCAATTTAACAGCAAGTTTGTAAACTGATTCTACTTGTTTACCTTTAAAAGTAGCTTCACCCAATCCGATGAGAAGTGCCTCAACCTCACCTTTGGTAAGATTGAGGGTCACTTCACCTTCAGATTTATTTAAAACCTCTTTAGGTTGTAAACCAAGTTTAGATGCTATACCCATAACTAATCTCGTTACAAGTTATTATTCTACATAGATGAAGATGTCACCAAGGGTAACACGGATGTTACCATTGTAACGATAGTTAGCATCATCAGTAGTAACAACAGCTACAGCGTAAGCATCGGCACCGATTGTAGTTTGTTCAGAAACAGCGCCTTCAAAGTCAAATGCCCAACGAGAAGCGGACTGGTCCCAACCAAATGCAGTACCTTTACCTTCAACAACGATACCAGCATCAGCAGGAACACCTTGGTCGTTGAGAGAGATAAATTGGTCTTCAACTTCCAAATTAGTAGTTGAAATTGTAGTAGTTGTACCATTTACAGTCAAGTCGCCAGTCAATGTCAAAGATGCGAATGTTGGTGAATCACCAGATTGAAGACCGGTATCAACATCAGTTTGAACACCATTGATTGTAGCACGAACTGTACCTTGAGAAGGTGAAGAGAACGCTGAAGCGGAAACAACACCCTCGGCTGCCGTGATAGTCAATGTATTACCAGACATTACAGTAACAATACCATTACCACCTGCAATAGTTAATGCTTCTTCATTGTCAATTACACCAGTACCAGTATCACCGTTTATATCCAAATCATAACTGGTTGAAACAAGAGCAGCAATGTCAGCAGCAATAGATGCTGAAGTTGATACGAATGCGCCAGAGATATCAGTTTTAGTAGCTGAAGCAAACATTACAGTGTCAATAGCACCAGCAGCGATATTTGCAGTCAAAGAAATGTTTGCACTACCATCAAAAGAAACACCTGTTGCAGTTACATCACCACCTGAAAGTGCGATTGTTCTTGCAGTAGCCAATACTGAAGCACTTGCAGCAGTACCAGTTGTATTTTGGTTACCAGCGGTGTTTACACCTGGCAAGTTGATGTTAGCAGTACCATTGAATGATACACCACCAATTGTTCTTGCAGTTTCTAAAGCCGTAGCAGTAGAAGCATTACCACGCAATGAACCGGTAATTCCTGTTAAAGAAATTTGGTCATCGAGGTTTACAGTAAGTGTATTAGTAGACCCCACAGTGGTGATGTTTGTACCACCTGCGATAGTAAATTGTTCTTCGTTTGTAATTACACCAGTACCACTATCACCACCAAAATCCAAATCGTAGCCAGTAGCTATGATACTTGCGATGTCAGCAGCAATAGATGCTGAAGTTGATACGAATGCACCAGAGATGTTTGTCTTGGTAGCAGATGCGAACATATTGGTGTCAATAGCACCAGTAGCAATATTCGCGTTTAATGTGACATTACCAGTACCATCAAAACTAACGCCTGTTGCGGTTACATCACCACCCGAAAGTGAAAATGTTCTTCCTGTTGCTAAGGCGGTAGCGGTAGAGGCATTGCCCGTTACATTACCTGTCAAGTTACCAGTAAATCCACCTGGTGCTTGAACCGTGTTTAGTACCGCGTTTGACCCCGATACTATGACTTTTTTCCATTCAGCCATTTTAATTCTCCTTTGTTTGTGTTAACACTTAAATAAATTGATATATCAATCGAAACTTGTTTTTAATCTCTAATAAGTATATCTGACATCTCTAAAAATGGTTTTATTCGATTCCAAAATAAAATTCAGAACCAGAATAGAATATAGCACCACCAATTGCAGTAGGTGTTGTACTCATATTTGAAAGTACAATCATAGAACCACTAAATGAAGATGCCGTAATTGCATTTGTTGTAAATGAGCCAGAATCAGTTACTTGTTGTAAAGTACCAATACCACCACCTACACCACCACTACCAAACCCACTTGCAGCAGCAGATGCTGAAATGTATGAATCGGTAATTATGTTTGTAATGAATGATGGGTTAATGTAAGACGCAGTTAAAGCATTTATTGAGTTTTCGGCCCAAGATGATGTTCCAAATAACGAACCGGTAAATGATAAAGCTTCTACATTACCCAATACAAGTAAAGAACCCGTAAACTGATGTGTATCTCCTAAACTATCACCAAACATTGTAGACCCACTTGAGAACAAGGTAGTCATATATGTGATTGATGATGATACGATGTATGTTTCTGCGGTAATTGTATTTACCACCAAATCTTGACCAAAAAGGTTGGTTAGGATTTGAGCGGATGAACTTACAGTTCCAGCAGGAATAGTAGAACCGCCACTTCCAAATCCAGCTGCAGCAGCGGATGCTGAAATAAAGGTTGGGTCAATGTAAGATGCGGTTAATACATTTTCAGCCCAAGATGATGTTCCAAAAAGAGAACCTGTAAAATCAGTTGCGATTATTGAACCGGTTACTTCTATATTATTATTAAAAGCAAACCCAAAACCACCGGCAACAAATGTAAGACCACCATTAGTTGTATTTTCTTCAATAGCATTAGTATAAAGAACATCATCAGTAATAATATAACCAGTAACATCAATCCAACCATTAACTTGTTGGTTTCCTTCAAATGTATTTGAACCTGTGGTGGCAACAGATGATGTAAACGCATTAAATGATGATGTATTTAATTTAGTATCGTATAATGTATTTATATCATCATTTGCAGATGCAGTAAATGCGTTTAGTGCAGAAATGTCGGTAGCAGTTCCAAATCCAGCTGCAGCAGCGGATGCCGAAATAAAGGTATCGGAGATAAAAGAGGCAGTCAAAGCACTCAACACATTCAGCGATGAAGTTTGAGATACTAATATGTATGAACTTGTAGCCGAATTTAATGCATCTAAACTCGTTTGAGCAGAGCCCGTAAAGTTATTAAGTCCAAGAAGGTCAATCGATTCTAAAGATACAATTCTACTCTCAAATCCACCTGAAATTGATGTAAACGCACCTGAAACATTGGTGATTAATGCGTATGAACTTGTAGCAGCTGTTAATGAGTCAACCTCACTTTGGATTGAACCTGTAAATGTATTAAGTGAAGAAATATCAGTATGCGATGAACTGATAAATCCTAAATCGGTAATTTGTTGAGATGATGATATAACACCAGATGGTAAGGTAGACCCAGTTGGGAGTGTTACCGTGTTACCATTTGAAATAGATAACTGGTCACCTACAATAGATAAAGTTTGTGAATCAGTTTCAGAAGTTAGATACGATGATGTAGCCGCAATCAAAGCGTCAATTTGAGCTTGAGCAGAACCACTAAAGTTGTTAAGAGCGGTGATGTCGGTATGTACACCCTCACCACTACCAAATCCACTTGCGGCAGCAGATGCTGAAATATAGGCATCTGTAATTATTAATTCAACTTGAGCTGATGAACTTATAGTTCCGGCAGGAACTTCAGTCAAATAAGAACTTGTAGCTGAATTTAATGCGTCTAAACTTGTTTGAGCTGACCCCGTGAATGAATTAAGGGCGGATAAGTCAGTTCCACCTGAAGATGGAAACTCAAATGTAGCAAATGATGCTGAGTTTTCGAAACCACCATATCCTGGAGTTTCAAATGCTATAAATCGAGAAGCAACATATAGTTGATTCTCACTTTTTACATAGATGATTTGACCATCTAACAACCTATCTTCATAGATTGCGGCCATATTTGAAGCAGATGCTACGGTAATCCATCCACCTTGAACATATTCAATGGAGGTAAACGAGCCCGATGCCCCACTTCTTACATAAATATCACCTGCGGTAGTTGCCATCTAATTATTCTCCTTGTTATGGTGCGGATGCGGTATCCGGCATTAAATAGTATCTTGTGTTGTTGGTGTTTTTACCTTCGGCGAAAATCATACCCCACTTGGAATAACCTTGATACGAATTTTCTAAATCAAAATAGTAAACACCAGTACCAATTGTTCCAGGAATGGCAGCATCTTTAGCATATACATAGTATTCATTTGCAGTTCCTGTTGAATCTGGTGGTACTCCATCATACATACTTGCGGGTTTTCCACCCAAGTTAGAAGCCGATGGGAAAATAATCAACAATCTATTAGAACCACCACTAAAATTAAAGTACCCAAGTGTTGAAATACCGGCAGCAGATGAATCGGACATTGTTGATAAAGATGCAGATGCAAATAGAGTTGCAGTTCCACCAACATATGATGGTGAGAATGTGGTTTGACCAATAGAACCACTTTGTAACATTGCTATCAACGAACCACTTGTTATTGCAACACCATCACCACCAACATCACCGGCTGATGAGAAGAATGTGGATTCGTTTGCAGCAGAACCGCCGTTCCAACCATATCCATAAACAAGACCAACTGGGTCAGATATAGTCAAACTTCTATTATAAGTTGTAGATTTTCCGTGAGTATCAAATACGGAAGCGGAGTAGTTTAAGGTAGTTCCATTACCAATTGCACTTACATTTTTAATATAGTAAGATGATGAGTTAGCGTTTTGAGGAACAAGAACCAAATCACCGGCATTAGAACCACCCAATGACGCGGAATATGGCGTATCAGATTCAGTATCCGAAATAGTGAAACTCACCAAGTTAGTGTTTTCTGAAATTGATGCAGTTAAATTGGCACCTATATTTGTAAATACGGCAGTAGGAGCTTGGTTAGCGCTTACATTTATTGTAATACTACCACTACCAATATTATTGTATTGGTCACGGAAAGTTATAGTTGATGTAAAAGTTTGGCCCGAAGTATAAGACCCACTCACATTTTGTGCTATCGACAAAGCTCCAGCAGTTGTTACATTAACAAGTGCGTTTGATGATGTAAATGAAGCAACTGCGGCCGAATTGTATGATGGTGAGTAAGTAACATTCAAATCACCCTGCGTTCCACTCCAACCATTTGAATTAGTATAGATTAATGCTCCACTTCTAGCGGTTTCAATTACATAGAATGTTCCATTTGTCGTAAGAGAGCCGGTTGATGCTTGTGCTATTGTAAATGTGTGAGTTTCGGTATTAGTTCTAAATCCGTGATTATCTTTAATACTTGCAGTAATTTGATATGTAGTTGAACCACTTAAAGTATTTTTAGCTTGTACTTGGTGACCTCCGCCAGTATATATTGCGTTCAATTGACCACTTGGGTCTGTAAAGGTAAATGTATTTGGGTCTGGCGTATCACCATCAAGAGAATCACTATAACCAATTGTAACTAATAAACTACCACTTCTTGCACCATTTGTATTCAAGTTAGCCGTGGTGTTTGTAAATGTCAAATCAGGAGCGCTATTTTTTTCAACATAAACTACATAGTCAAAGTATTGTTTTGTAGTTTCAAATGCGTGTTCGGATGCGGTTACTTCAACATTTATTGTACTGCCCGATGTATAGATAGAACCACTAATATTTTGATTAGCTTGAAAATATACTTGAGAGCCGGTAGTAGCATTAAATTTAATCATATCACCGGTGGATGAAATTTCCCATCGTTGAGAAACACTTGAAAACAAATAAGCAGAACTACCATTTAGTCCCAAAGGAACTCCACCTTCGATTTTAACATAATTGTTAGTAACCGCAGATTCAATAATATGTAATGTGTTAAAATTATCAGTTACTGCGGTTGCAGAATCGGCTGAAATTGGAATTGTAATAAGACCCGTATCAGTTGTAGAGTTGTATGAGTCACGAACTGAAACTTGATACACATATCTATCAGCTATATCGGAATTCAAATAAACACCCGTTTTACGAGTAACCACCCCACTTGAGTTTGCTTGGAACGGGTCTGCGTGTGGGTCGTACAATGATGTACCACCCAATGAAGATGTGATATTAGTACCAACACTATTCAAATAAGCACTTACTAAAGTAAAGTTAGAGAATGTGATTGTATCACCTTCCGAATCAGTAGCGGTTATACTTCCTACAGTTGTTCCATCTGAAGAATTTTCATTTATAGAACTTAAAGTTTGGTCATTTACAACTGGAATAACATTATCTACAACCTGAATTAAAATTGGCAAGGATGTAATTGTGGTAGAGTCATCACCGGATGTATAGTGTTCATCTTCAACCGTCATTGTAAATGAGTAACTTGTAGTATTTTCATAATCCAATGAGGCGGTAGCTTGACTAATTACTACATTTGTAGCATTAACAGTAGCGGAAAACTCTGAAGGGATTGACCCTGTATTTACAACAAGTGTATCACTTTCTGCATCCGTAAAGTAAACCGTGAATTTGGCGCCAGCAGTTGAGTTTTCGTTGAGTGAAGCAGTATAGCTTGAGATAACCGAACCCGCGATTGAAGTTTGCCTCCAAACAGGAGCGGTATTAGGATTAACACGAATGTAAATGGTTTTAGAATCAACACCATTAAATGTATCAACCGCTTCAATCAAGAATGGATGTGAACCTGACCCCGGTGTATTGTCGGTGTTCATCGAAGAAGTTGACTTTGTATTTAATGTTACTTGCCCTGCACTTGAAATTCTGAAGAAGTCAGAGGTGTAACCGCTTGATGTTCTAAATGTGATAGATTGACCTTCCGCATCAGTCGCAGATACAGTACCCACAACCGAACCACTCGTTACAAATTCTTGGATTGTAAATCCGGTGGTTGTGATTACAGGAACACTATTTGGGAAAAATACCTTCTCAATAAAATTAGCAAGCGAACCACTTGTTCCGAAATTTACATTGTAGATGCCGGATGGTAAATTTGTATTTGATACAGTTCTATTACCATCAAAATCAGACAACCCTTGAACATACGATGCGGTTTCAGATGTACCACCACCAAACCCACTTCTTACAGCAGATGCTGAAATATAAGAATCAGTAATTACGGATTCTATTTGGGTTGATGATGACACCAATCCGCTTGGCTTTCCACTCAAATCATCCCAAGTAGAAACACCAGCAGAACCAGTATTGATTGTCACCGTAATAGCGTTACCACTATTAGTTGCGGTTACAGCATTACCAACAAAATCGATACTACGAACATTTTCAGAAAGAACACTACCTTCATCAGATGCTGTGATTGCCAGACCTGAACCACCAACACCGCCACCGGCGAGAGATGACAGGTCTACGGAGTTACCATTTGAGATGGTTAACGCATTTGTAGATGAGTTAAAAGAAAGTGTTTGTTGGTCTAAATCAGTACCATTTTCTAAATTTACGATTCGGTCAACAATTGATGCTGACACCGATGGGAATGTATTTTCTCTAAAGTAGGTGTTTGCTACAATAGAATTTTTTTGAAAAGCTGAAATAGTGGTTGGTTTATTCTGAATTTGCGTGTAATTAATTTGCGCTGATGAAGACACAACACCATTTGTTGATGTTAAATCTCCTGTAAAAGAACCACTAAATGAACCCGTGTAGTCAAATGGCATTGATTTCTCCGATAATTAAATACTTTACCTCACTATATAAATAGTAAGATTTTCTTCGGAACTTATTGGTACGAATACAATAATTTCAAGACCTCATCAAGCGCTTCGTGGCGATGGTTGTCTTTAAGAGTCGTTGTATATACATATCTCGAATCTTTTAATTTCGGAACTTCGTGGATTGCTGAATCGTTTGAAAACTTCAAGTCAATTTGTTGAGGGTCGCCTGTGAGAATCATAGTAGAACCTTTACCCAATCTACCTAATACCATTGCAAGTTGTTGTTTAGTTAAATTTTGGAATTCATCCACAATACAAATTGCGTTATCAAATGTTCTACCTCTAAAGTGAGTGAGAGATACTAACTCAACATTTTCATCTTTTTCCATTCTATCCAAAACATCAGGTTTATTGTAAACCTTTCTCATATTGGAACGGATTGGAACTAACCAAGGTTCTAATTTTTCTTCAAGTGAGCCGGGAAGGAATCCGTTATCTTCATTTGAAACCGTTGGTCTTGTTATAATGATTTTATTTATTTGTCTTTTAAAGAACGCATCCAACGCAACTTGAACTGCGAGTAAGGTTTTACCACTACCGGCCTTTCCTAATACAAAATTAAATGGATGTTGGAGGATTTGTGATTTTGCAACTTTTTGTTCTTCTGATAGGGAGAGTGAGAATTTAATATCACCCTTTGGTACTCTCTTTTCTACATTTTCTGCAGCCATATATTTCCTTCCGTTGAGGGGTGTAACATTGTTTAATATAAGTATCCAATGGGTAATAAAAAAGGGGGTCGAAATCGACCCCCTTTAGTAAAGATTATGTTAATCTCTCAATTAAGAGAAGATTTCCAAACCGTGAACATATACTTTACCGTAGAACTCACCACGAACCATTTGCTTGGCGTAACGAGTCATCACACCTTTTCTTGGTTGGAAGTTCTTTGGGTCGTATACCAAAGGAGTCATAATCAAAGGAATGTAAGGAGCGTATACAGCACCAGTTTCCAAGAATTGTGAACCTTTGAAGCCCATCAAGATAACATTTTCTTGCATATATGGGTTCTTGTAAACTTCGTAACGATTAGCGAACGAACCTACTTGAGAAACACCCATAGCAAACTTCATTTCGTTACCAGTACCACTTGCAGCGAAACCTGGGATAGATTCCAATACAGTAGCTACATCAGGAGAAACAACCATAAAGTTAGCACCACCACGCATTGTCTTGGCGTGAATTTGGTTAGAAACTCTCTGAAGTTGAGTACCCAATGTCTGGAACCACTGCTGTTGAGTGTAACGCTCAACTGCGGCGTTCAAGCCAGAAGATGTGAAGCCAGTACCATTCCAAGAGTAACCGATACGAGCAGACCAGTAACCAGTAGTTAAGGCGTTCTCCATCAACATATCCAAGATTTCGAGGTCGATTTCTTGAGAGATGTACTCTGACAACATTGAAGTCAATTCGGCTTCAGCGTCAATTGAGTGGTAAGCGTTCAAATCTTGAGCGAATTCAGGAGTCCATTGTGCCTTCAACTTACGGGTCTTAGCAACGATAGGTACACTTCTCAACTCAACATTCAATTCAGGAATACCCAAGTCAGTTTCAGGGTTAGCACCAAAACCAGCGGTAGTTTGTTCGAAATCACCACGAGTGATGTCAGTTGGTTGCTTTTGGTAGTAAACACCATTGATGTCACCAGCAACACCTGATACTGAAGCAACCATAGTCAACAAACCAGCAGCGTTGAGTTTAGTGAATTGGTTGTAAGTAGTAACGCCAGAACCTGACAATACGAAAGCTTTTACACCTTCAGCATCATAACCATCAAGGTCACGAGAAGCTGACATTTGAACTACGAAGAACTCGTCACCAGCAACAACACCAGGACCATATACTGAAGCAGACCAAGCAGTATCGTAATCGTAGTTAGCAACGGCTAAAGATGATGTAGTGAACTTGTCAGTTGCATCAGCGGCAGCTAAAGCCAAAGCTTGTGAAGTTTGGTTGATAGTGTAACCGAAACGGCCAGCACCATACAAACCACCAGAAGCTTGGTCAGCAGTTTCGGTAACACCGAATACAGAGTCAGCTTGTGAGTTTTTACCAGCACCAGTAGTGAAACCGGCTTGTTCAGTACCATACTTGAAATCCAAGTAGAATACAAGACCAGAAGGTAAGTTCATAGGTTGTACGCTAACGAACTCTTTTGCAGCGATTTCGCTGAAGATACGGCGTACTAATGGAAGAGCGACACCAGCCCACTCTTCAGAGTTTGCAGAAGTACCAGTAGCAGAAGCTTCAGATACTAATTGCTTTGCTTGGTTTTCCAACAAAGTGGCGATACCAGCTCTTTCGAAATCGGTAGAAATACCTTCCAAAAGACCAGTTTTTTCCCACTTGGCTACGAGGCCTTTAGCTTCGTCAGCCATTTTTTTGTTGAAACCAGCAGATTCATTTAATAAAGAATTTGTGTTCATCTTATTAATCCTTTTCTTTAGGTTTTTTAAATTTACTTAATTAAACCAGCTAACTTCTTAAATCTATCAGCTACAGCAGTACCTTCAGAAATGATTTTCTTTGGTGCGCTTGACTTTGTAGGTTTAGAAGCGAGTGATTCTTTAACAACTGTTTTAGGTTTGCGAGCAACATTCAAGTTTTCACCCAATGTAGCGTAAACCAATTTTACTTCTCTTAAAGATGCAGCTCTATCGAAGTTCTCGATAACTTTCATCTTTTGGCCTTCGTTCAAATCGAAAGTTCTGAACAACTTGTTGGTGTAAAGAAGTTTAGCGTTCAACAAATTAACTTCGTTGATTGTCTTCTTCAAAGATGTGATAACTCTATAAGCTTCTTCCAACTCTGCAGCGGTTTCATCTTCTTCAGTTACTTCTTCTTCTTCAGTTACTTCTTCTTCATCTGCCATTTCCTTCAAGGTACGGATGATTTCGTTGATGTCTAATTCTTCTTCATCTTCAGTTACTTCTTCACCTTTTTCGGCATCACCATCAAGGTCCATACCCATTTCAGCTTCAGCATCTTCCAACTCATCTTCTTCAGATACAACTTCTTCATCGTCACCTTCAAGTGCAGCTTCCAACTCAGCGATTACTGATTCGAGGTCGAGTTCATCTTCTTCGGTGTCTTCTTCTTCAGCACCGGTCAAGTCGTACTCTTCACCATCTTCTTCAGAACCCATCTCTGTAGCGTCTTCACCTTCGGCGGCCATCTCTTCTTCAGCTTCTTCACCTTCTTCAGTCATATCTTCTTCAGATACTTCCTCTTCAGAACCCATCTCATCTTCAGAATACATTTCTTCTTCTTCCATTGCGGGTACTTCAGCGGTCATATCTTCTTCAGATACTTCTTCTTCATCTTCTAACTCTTCAGCGAGTTTGTGAGATAACATAGATTGAAGTTTTGGTGTGAAAGCTTCTTCAAGAGCCATTTTAGCGTTTGCTAATGCAGTTTCCTTAACGGCTTTGGCATCAGCGATTGCTTCTTTTAACAAATCTGATTTCATTTGTTTTTCTCCTAAATTAACTTTTGGGATAATAAGATTATTCGGAATCTTAATAGAATATAATACTTTTCAAATAAGTAAACCACCCATTAAGGGGTGGTATTTTTAGTAATAAATATGGGAACTTTTTTTAAAACAATAGAGTGTTTACCATTTATTCCTCACGGCGTCTACGAACCCACTCCGCTCTCAAAGCAAGATTTCTCTTTTCTCTTCTTACCGTAGTTGGTTTCTTGTACTCTTTGTTATCTTTGATAGCTTCAATGATTCCACTATCTTTCATAATGCGTTTCCAAGCTCTAATAGCGGCTTCCACATTGTTGTTGATAACTTTAACACCATTAGCGTGACCATAGAGATACATCTCTTGTCTTGGTGCTTTTTTCTTTTTGTCGTTGTTGTTACGACCTTCGTGTTGTTTTTGGTTTTCTTCCATAGATTTATTTTAAATAAAAAAACGGACATTACTTTTGTAACATCCGTTTATAAATATGGGAATAAATTTAATCAAGATAGAAATAATCGGCATACTCATCTGAAATTAACTTTTGGCGAATTCTTTCAGATGATAAATTGAAATGTGTCGCGGCTTCTTTTATTGTTTTAAATTCGATTCCATCACAACTAATTGTATTCAATTCAAATCTTATAAAATTTAACCAAGTGTTTTCCATTTCATCATAGGATACATCATAGTCATTTGGAAAGACGCGTTTCCAATGTTTCCAATTGGGTGAATTCGAATTCACCCAAGTTTTAACATTAACCTCCGTAATATTTCCTATAACCTTTACTACTTGTGATGGTGATTGAAATAACGCGCCATCAATTTCATATTGTATGTCTGGTTTTTTATCAACACCAATTATATTCCAATTTTTATATTTGTATTTTAGCGATTTACACCGGCGTTCTACTTCAGATGCGACCAATATATTAGAATCAATATCTATCGCCGCTTCTCTATATGACTTATACTTCTTACCATCTATCTCACAAACATAAGTACCATCCCATTGAATGTCTTCAGTAGCTAGGTCTGGGTTTCCCTTTATAAATATCAAAACATTCTGATGGGTTGATGGTATTTTTCTATTACGATTGAAATATAGGTTGGACATTTTTCCCGCCTGTTGTGACCCATTTATCATCACAACATCATTATAGTAGTGAAACCCACATTCTTCGGCAATTCTAATAGTAGATGGTACGAATCCCTTATACTTACCAATCTTATAGTTGCCAGTAGTCAACCTATCTCGTATCTCACTCACAACAATAATAAAGAACCTATTGTCTTTTAGTTTATCGTATGACTTTTGGATGATTGATTTATATTTCATAAGAAACTCATCCCAACCCATATTGGATAGGTCATTTGGATTATCGGAATATATTTCCAAGTCGTGATATGGTGGACAAGTAAATATCAAATCATATTGGTCTTGTAGTGTATCTAATACTTCTTCACTATCACCACAAATCCAAGTTGGTTTATTGGATTGGAGTTTGTTTGCGTCTATCTGTTCCTTGGATAGTTCTATACCTGTATATTTGAAACCCAACTCTTCGGCTACAATACCCCTAACACTTCCACCTGCAAATGGGTCAAGGACTGAACCTGATGGTGGTATGAATGAAGTGTAGATGGTTTCGCATAAAGTAGCGTCAAATATAGATACAGTATTATCATCCCAAAACCTTGATTTGGATATAGTATCCTCTCTACCAAGTTCCGATTGGATGTTGTATTTTTGTATCCACCACCTCTTTCGGGCTTGCCATTCTTTCTTCCGTGTATCTAATACAGATAAAAATCCATTCATAACTACAAATATACAAAAAAGGTTTGGAATATCCAAACCTTCTTTAAATAAATTATATTTTAAAAATTATTCACCAGGAAAATAATCCATAGCATTTATGTATTTATCTTCAATATTTTTTAAGTTTCTTCTATAAGAATTTAACTCGGCTTGATTTTTTTTCATTAATTCAAGTTGAGATTTTTCTTTTACAGAATCACCTTTACTTCTAGCATCAAAGTATGGTTGAGCCAATTCTTTTTGTTTATCTTCAAGTTCTCTAATTTTCTTAACAACCGCTGCATACTTAATATACATTTTTGGTGCTTTATTAGACATTGCTTCGTTAACCGACTCGTAAGTTCCTTCCGATAGGGTATCTAACCCATCCTTAAACATTGAAAGTAATTTTCCCAACTCTCTTTGTTTTGCTGGAGATAATTTCTTAATCTTACCCAAGTTCTTTTTAATCATATTGTTAAATTCAATAGATAGGTCTTGGAGGATGTCCATCTCGTTCATTACTTGCCTTTCAATAAACTTGTAAGTTTCATTGATTTAGATTCGTTAAATTTCATTTTGTGTTTGATAACGATTCCACTATCAGTATCTTTAAAGTCGATGTAAACCTCTTTGGTGTTACCGGCTTTATCACCCTTTGTATACAATCTTTGTTGTAATACCTTTACGATATCGGCGGGGGTCTTCTTGTAGTGTTGAGCGGCCTTCTTTACCATTGGGTGTTTGATTAACTCTTTGTTGAATTCGGCAACAGCAACTGGGTATTTAACTTCGTTTACTGATTCGTTCTTTTCAAAAGAAGGTTCATTATGAAACTCTCTTCTTTTTTCTTCGTGGTCAGCTTCTACTTCTTCATCTTCAAGTTGAGCATCTGAAACTTTGTATAGTTTACCATCTTCGGTTTCACGAGTTTCTTCTTCGTTGGTAAATTCTTTTGCGTTCTCTTTGTCATCTGCGTCAACGGAAGTTACTTTATATTTCTTACCATCAACTTCGAACTCTTCTTCACCGGCTGCGATAGCTTTAGCTCTTGCAGCACCAAACTCGTTACCTTCTTTGATTTCGTAGTATTTACCAAGAACCTCACCGATTTCATCGTAAGCAGATTCCATTCTTTGTTGAAGGGTAACTACCTCTTTGATAGAGTTAGAGAATACTTTGTAAGATTCGTTCATAGATTTCATATGTCTTTGAACTGTAACTTTATCAAACCAATCACCAGTTTCTTTAAGAGTCAATGAATTTGCATTCTCAACAATCTTTTTAATTGACTCGTGGATTTCGGCCAAGTTACCTTTGTGGGAAATCATCTCACCCAATTGGCGATAAGCACCAACGGCTTCAACGAATGCTCTTTTCTCTTCGTTGGTCATTCCCTTTTCTTGCTCTTCCTCGCCGATGTTCATTCTACGGTAATCGAGGTTTTGAGATTCTTTAAGTAAGTTCTTTAATTTCATTTTTATACTCCAAAGTCACATTCACAATATCCACCAACTTCACAAATGATATCTCTCATAATGGTGTTGGCTTTCTTGTATTTATAAGTATTCTTTTTAGCGATAACCGATTCGTTGATTACACCTTCATTAGTTGGTCGTAGGAACGCTCCGTGAGTTGATGGATTGGATACAAAATCCCAACAAATCAAATCAAAGTCGTTTTCAACTGCAACCGTGTCTTCACCAAGTTGTTTTACTGAACCCATCCCTCTTGAAGAGATACCAACCGTACATCCGGCTTTGATGAGTTCTTTAAGGATGTTACCGGCAGGTGTGTTTAAGATTTCAACTGTACCTACAACATCATCACCCTTCCAATAAACATCACGAACGATGTGTGAGGTATTCTTTAATTCTACAACGGCAGATTCAGGGTGGTCGAGTTCTCCGTAAGCACGATTCTCTTTGATTTCACGACCCTTGTACTTTTCGACTTCTCGTTCGAGGATATTTCGTGGATATACTCTACCATTTTGGTTCTTGGCGTTTGCTCTCTGCAATACACCACTAACCAAGAAACGACCAGTTTTTTCTTGGGCCTCTTGTAACATCGTAGGTGTTACCTCGAACACCATTACATCCATTAACAATTGTTTCATTATTTCTCCCAAACTTGTCTTTTACGATATAAATCAAAAAAGATTCGTGCGATTTCTCTACGAATCATCAATCTGATATCCTCAAGGTCTTGGACTTCAAGGTTCTCGTTAATTTTCTTTTTGTTACAACCACATCCCATTTTATGAACCTAATTCTTTAATCTTACGAGAAATCTTTAACATTCTTTCAGAAATCTTTCCGAAACGAACTTTTGTTGATTCCCAAAACTGACCTTGGTCTACACCAACTTCCATTTTCAATTTGGTGTTTTGGTTTACGAGTTGTTCTACTTCGTACAACTTGCGGTTGATTTCTTTGATAGCAAGGTTCACCTTTTTCTTGGCGGACATTGACTCATCTTTTTTGTAAGCTCTATATGTAGCTTCAATTAAATTTTCTAACTTGGCTTCCATTTTAGAAATGGACTCAAAGTTTTGTTTTGATTTATTAGATTTTTTATAACCCAATACTTCAATGTGGTCTGGGTCTAAATCATCCTCATCTTGACTTTTTGCAAAAGCAGCAGGTGTCTTAATAGGACCTGCACCACCATCCATATTTGCGGTGACATTCGCTTCTTCCAATTCCTCTTCAGATTCGAATTGTTTGAATTTTGATTCCAATTGTTCCATTAAGAATTTAGACATACCTTACCCCTTTCTTAGCTCTTGTAAAAGTTCGTGGTATCTTAAAAGTGAAAGCACTTGGTTTTCACTAATAACTTTGGATGATGTAATATTATCAATAAGAGTTACAGTTTCATTCAATTTGATTTGAGTAACCTTATCGCCGATTTTTAGTTTACCAAACTCGGTCTTTAATCTTTTAACCTCTGAAAGGACAAACTTTCTTAACTTGTCTGAATTATCAACATTGTTGATGTAGTTACGAAGGATTGTTTTTTGTGATTCAGAAAGGTTTGTATATTTTGAATTGAACGAATCAATCAAGAATTTATACGCCAACATACGAACCTCTTTAGGTTGTGATGCGTATTCCTTGTCGGTAGTTTCAGTTACAATCTCAACATCTTTTTTGGTGATGGTTTCCAAGATTGTGTTCTTACAATCAACATACTCTTTCGGAGATACTGATTGAGTGTGTTCGAACATCTTGAATACGGAAGCCATTTCACGATAATTGTTTACACGATACTTGAAGAAATCTTCCATTACAAATGATTCTTTGATTGACTTAATCAAATTATACTTTTGTCTACGGAGAATCGATTCGTTTAAGTTACCTCTCTCTTGGAGAATAATGTTAACAAATTCTTGTGCTTTGTATTGTGAATCAAAGTTCTCTTTGGTAAGAGATTGATACATCTTTAACTCTTTAGAAAGTTCAGTTCCTCTCTTAAAGTGTTTCTTGATGATTTCCAACGCAAGAGAATCCTTACCGGCTAATGTGTCGGAAGCGATTTGTCTTACGAGTAGTTCAAATAAGATACCCGTGTTTTTAAACTTGCTATGTTTAAGTTTACTCATCCTAAACCTTCTAATTATCGTTCTACTTTATAAATATACTTAAATTGTGTCATCCAATAGATTTGACTCATCCAACATACCCACATCCTTACGATTTGACTCTTCTTTTAAAGATTCGGTAATGATTGAACTCGTTTTAATCTTCTTCTTTCTCAAAGATGCTTTTAGTGCATTACTTGATTCGGAAGCAAGTGGTGTATTTCTGAAATTATGGAATGTTGATTCTCTACCAATTCCATCATTCTTACCTAACGGATTTCTACCAAATGAGTTTTGGTCAGTTCCATAAGTACCACCTTCGGTTGGTCTACCAGCACCCTCAAATCCACCTTCAGGTGACCCACCTTCATTGTCTTGCCCTTGCTCTTCTTCACCTTGTAAGTTAAGAGCGGCCAAGTCGTGTGGTGTACCGAACGATTCACCTGTCTTAACAGGGTCGTTGCCTTCATTGGAAATTTGTTCTTGTCTGAAACCAAGTTTTAAGTCATTGATAACTTTAGCTTGTTCCAACTTCCATTCATCATCGGACATATTAAAGATGTTTTTATACATCCATTCTTGAGAAACCATTTTAAGTTCTTTCATAGAACTGACCAATGCAACTTTTTCAGTCCAAAGTGCGGCTTTCTCTTGTTCGTAGATGATAGATGGGTTGGTAAGTTCTAACTCAAAGTTAACGAGGTCTTCGTTCTCGTATCCTTGTGAGTATAAGTGAACGATTGCAATTTTGGTTAATTCTGAAAGGACAATCTTTTGGATTCTTTCAACAGTTCTTGCAAATCGAATGTCTTGTTGAGCAAGTGTAGCTTTACCTTCCACTCCCTCTTCGTAACCAATGAACGCCTTTGGAACTTTCAAAGCCGCCATCATTCTATTCTTCAAGTATTCGATGTCATCAATACCACCGAACTCCATACCACTCAAAGAATCAATTTCAGTTCCACTCTGACCACCACGAACTGGCAAGTAGTAATCCTCCAACATATTCATCAAGTTAAACTTGAGGTTGTAGTCACCTGTGTTCTGGTCGAGGTAAGGGACTTTCTTCATTTGGTCGATGATACTTCTCATATGGTTATCAACCTCTGAAGGTGGGATGTTACCCACATCAATTTTAAATACTCTCTTTTCAGGCGCTCTCATAATTCGGTGAATCATCATAGCGTCTTCCATAAGAGTTAATTGTTTCCAAGTTTTTCTAGCACCTTCTAACAATGAACGACCATATGGTAAGAAGTTAGTATCAGACATCAAACGGAAGTGAGCAATCTGATAGAACTCGAAGTAGTATCCGTTATTTTTTGTGTTAGCACTATACGGGCTTTGCATAGCGTTTAATTTGAATCGAACCTCATATGGATTCTCCTCATTAAAACCCTCTTCTCTTTCTACTTCATATGCGGACATTGGTGATGCGTTTACAATACCAATACCATCTTCAATATCCAAATGAAGATAGTAGTCACCATACTTGTTCATACCACGAATCCAAGACCAAAGGTTGAATTCAATATTAAGTACATCGTAGAATAAGTTGTGAAGGATTTTCTTTAGATTCTCATCAGAAGATTTGATACGGATTACATCACCCATATCGTTCTTCAAAGTACACTCATCAGAGTAGATATCAAGAATTGAAGCAATGATAGAATCTTTGTCCATCGCTTCATAGTCAGTATACAATTCTAATTTGTTAGAGTGGTAATTGAATTGGTTGTTGTATGTTTCCCAGTTTCTACGAGAAGTATGTAAACGACCAAATCTATCGTAGTACGATGTACCACGAATATTACCTTGCGATTGGAGTCGCTGTGTATCAACGGCTGAAGTTCTACCCTTACCAATGCGTCTTACAACGACTTGTGTAGCGAATAGTTTTTTAAGCCTTCCAAATAATGATGTATCTGCCATATTTGTTCTCTAAATGAAAGTGTATACCTTTACAAAGTATAAATATACGAAAAATAAAGTTAACTACCAAATCAAAGTAACCAACTCAAATCCATATCATTTCCGTGTCCATCCTTTTGTACCCAAGGATTGTTCTGACCCATTCGTGAATTGTATACACCACCACTTGTTTTTGTAATGTGAGTTAATGCGGTTCTACTTAAATCGATACCCTGTTGTCTTAATTTTAATGCGGTATCTCTTACCCATAGACCTGTTGAAAAAGACATAACCAAGTCATCGTTATATCCTCGTTGAGCTTCCGCTCGTGAACCATTCCAAATGAATGTAAATAATTCATCAATCAATCTTTTAGAACGAATGATTGGAGTTCTCTCTCTCATATAAGTGTCGAGTTTAGAAATCACCAAAGGTCGTGTTCTTGAGGTCATTGAGAAACCAGGAACCATATCCTCTTTTCGTTTCAAATCCCATCCCTTACGAAGGTGAATATCATCATCAACATAACCCACCTCTCTATATGAATAATATAGGTTCTGATAGTTTCGGTCAATCACTTCTTGGATTACAGCCCATCCAATGTTTGCGTTTTCGACCACCAACATTGCGTTGTTCCATTCGGCAGCAACTGCGGTTAACATTGCACCATATTGTTTGGTTTCAATCTTACCTTTATATTCCGCAACTTGTTCTACGGATTCAACATCAATGATGTGAAATGCGGAATAGTCAGTTGAATCACCACGAGCGACATCCGCTACAACCACATAGTCACGCGAATAGTTTGGATAATCCCAGACCCAATAGTTACCATCGAACCCTCGTTTTTCTAATGGGTCTTTGATGTATGTTTGTTCATACCATTGTAAAGTAGAACCTTCAACTACCGTGTAACCTGAACTGATAAAGTCACAATCACATTCTTGTGCTGCGCCTTTCTCACCAAGGAGTTTGGTTTGTTCATCTCTCCACTTTTGGTTTCTATCAGGGTGTACAGTCCAATGGAGTTCGATTGGATTCCATTGTTCTCCGTTCATCGCTTGAACCCACACTTTATGAAACCAGTTACCTACACCATTTGGAGTAGAAAGTACAATAGCACCACCACCGGTTGAAAGTGTTGATTGAGCAGATGTCCAAATGTCTTCAATGTTATCAATGAAAGCGGCCTCATCTATAATCAACATAGACAAAGCTTCAGAACGACCTGCGTCACCTGCGGCAGAGGTTGCTTTGATTTGAGAACCATTCTTTAGTCGGAGTGAAAGTTTGTTGTCTTCTTCCGTTTGACCCTTTAACCACGATGGTAGGTTTTGGTGCATAAAACGAACCTTTGTTACAAGGTTCTTTGCTACCTCTTGTTTGGTAGCGATTACCAATACATTCTTGTCTTCGTGAAACAACATCAGCCAGAGTGAATATCCGGCTGAAAGTGTAGAGATACCTAATTGTCGTGATTTGAGGATTACATTAAATCGATTCTTCTCGACTTGATGCATCAAATCCTCTTGGAAGTCGTAGAGATTGAAAAGAATCTTACCACGAGATGGGTGTTGAATGTAACAATACTTCTTAAAGAAATATACAGGGTCTTTAGCACATTTAATGTACTCTTCTTTGATTACATCCTTGAGTGATTTTTGAGCCATAAGGTTTCATATTACAAAACAAATAAAATAGCCATTACAGCCACACCAACCGAACCGCCTAATCCAATTCCACGCCAAAAGTTTCCGCGTTTTTCTTTTTTGAGGGTTCTGATTTGTTCTTCTTTTAAATTGATGATATTATCCTTTTCGGAGATAATTCCATCTTTATTTGTAATGATTGTGTTAAGATTTAAAATCAACTGTTGTTGTTTATTTGCTTTTTCTTCCAACAATTGAACTTTTTCGTTGGTAATCTTTAATACAGCACCACAAGTGTCGTATTGGGTCTTTATAATTAAAGCATTCTTAACGGCTTGCTTTGGGACTACAATCGAATCACTTAAAAGTGTTTGAGAAAGTAGCGGCAAGCTCATCATCAGACATATCATCAAACTTATCAATCTGCTCATTATATTTTCCTCTTAATCGTGCTAGTTCGGCGTTTTTTGCATCTAATTTGTCATCGATAGTACCAATGTCTTCGATGAGTCCTCTATTACAAACAAATAAAGAGTCGTTAATCTCGTTTAATCTTTTGATTTCGAGTTTATACGACTCTTCTTTTTCTTTTAACATCCTCTCATATTGTTTTTTGTAGGTATTGCCCATAAAAAATTGTTGGTAGATGAGTACACCTACCAAACACACAATAATCCATTGAGAAGCGTTGAGTTTTTTCATTATTTTTTAGCAGCGGGCTTTTTGTAGTAACGCTTTTTAGGAGCGGTCTTCTTTGCAACCTCTTGTGTAGGAGCTTCGGCTTTAGGAGCGGTGGGTTTAGGAGTGTTTTTTTTAGGAGCACCCTTTCTTTGACCACCCTTTGCAGCGTCAACTACATCTTTTGATTGTTTAACTACTTCTTTAACTGCAGCTCGAACATCTTTAGCTTCTTCAGCAACACGCTTAGCACGAGCTCTAATAACTTCGATGTCTTCTTTTACTTCTTTTACCACTTCTACGACTTTTTCATCGACAGTAGTTTTACCAAGTAACCAGTTCCAAGTTTTCTTTAACCAATTTTTCATAATTTTCTCTTTTTTGTTAAACTAATTGTTCTAATATAAGTATGGAAATAAATTTAATGAAATTACCATTTACGACAAGACCAATATCTTGCTTTCCATCTTGGACCCGGGTTGTCACAATTGTGTCTTGCTCTGAATGACTTTCTTGCTTCAGGATTGTCTTTACGAATTCTCATCGTACCACCTTTAGCGTCACCACCCTGACCAAAGTTTACTTTAACAACATTACCTTTGTCGTTTTTAACATATACTTTGAACTTCTTAACATCACCTTGCATAATCTTACCAAGTTTTACTTTACGACCTTGGTATTCAGCTTCGTTAAGAGATGGTTTATAGTTTTCCATAAATTTGGTAAACTCTTTTAGGTCTTCGTAGTTCTCTACATCGTATTCTTCAATGTTTTCCTCACCACCATCGTTGTTGTTTACGATGTTAAGGTAATCTTCGGCTTTGGTAATAAGAGATTGAACCCAAGGTTCTAAATTAGAACGACTCTTTAATTTATCTACCAATTCTTGAGCGTGTTCGATTGAACTTTGGAGTTGGTCAACGGCCATATCGGCGTCTGACTCACCACCCTCATTCACATTGTCTTGATAAAGAACTTGAACATCTTTGATATCACCTGTAAAGTCACCCTTCATAGTCATAATGGTAATCTTGTCACCATTAATTTTTTTGACCATTCCGGTTTTGTTTGCTTTCTTAAAGTGAATAAAATCACCTATCTCAAAACCAACTGGTATAGCTTCATCAATTGATGACTTGTTTACTGATTCTTTCTTTACACTTCTTTTTTGAAGAACCAACTTATTGATTTGTGAGAATAAATCTGCAATATCCTTATCCAACTTTTTCTCATCCGCACTCATAGGTGCTTCAATATCTACATCAGAGTAGAGTTTCTTTTTCTTAGCAATCAGAGCATCTACTTTTTTAAGTAAATCATTTTTAGCCTTGTCCAAATCTTTGATTACTTGGTCTGGAGTTGATTCGTTTACTGAAGAGAATGCGTTTACATATGGGTTGGACATAACCTTACCCAATTCAGGAGTAAACCCATATTCGGATTCCATATAGTTTTTAACTTTATGGTATTCTTCTTTGATGATTTGTTTAAGGTCGTTCTTATGTATCATTTTACTTCTCAATACCTTTAGATGATGCGATTTTGTACTTCTTGTAGAGGTAGTCCATTGAACGGATGTTGGCTTTAATAGAATATTCGTAATCCGCATTCTTTCTCTTCAACTCAATCATCATATGTAAATCTTCTTCATCCGCAACTTGAGCAAATTTAGTACCAACGAGTCCTGGGGCTTTTCTAACCATATCGTTTCTCTTCTGGTCCCACCAACCTTCGTTTACTGATTCTCCAAACATCTTAATCATTTTCTTTTGGATAGGATTGCCCGGCTTTCCAGCTACTGCTGTCACAAAGTCCATTCTATCTGAAAGTTTTCCTTTCTTAACGAATTGGAAAACCTTTTCAATATCCAAGTTGTGAGTATCAACAAACTTTTGAATTGCGTCTTTGTTCATACCAGTCAAACCACCAATTTCCATTGCGGTTCTTGATGCGGATTCGCTTACTACTGATTCGATGTATAGAGTTTTACCATTGGCTGTAGCTGCGATTTGTTTTGAATTTAAGAAGTCAGAAGCTTTTTTAGCAGCAGCTGGGGTTTCGTAAACCATTACACCATCCGTAGTTACCGAAATAAATCCTTTATAAATCGAACCCATATGTTTTGCAATCTCGGGTGATAATCCTTCGTTTACTGATTCCATTTTGAATCCGTTAGCAGTATATTTTTTGATTGCCTTTTCTAAATCAACTTTATTTTTGAAAGTTTCAATATCAAAGAAATCACTACCATCTTTGTGTTTCTTAACACCATCGTGAGAAGAGATACTATATTTAGCCTTACCGATTTGTGGATTTACTTTGAATACTTTTTTACCTTCGGTTACCGATTCAACAATCTTCACAGGAACCAAAGCAGTACCTTTATCGGTCATCTTCATCACATATGGAACTCCATCAATTACTGATTTGTAATCTTTGTGAGTTTTTGCCCAATCCTTTTTAGAGATGGTGTTTGTGATTTTAAATTTGGCACCCTCGGTGATTGACTCATCACGACTTCTACCATCGTATAAACTCTTTAACCACTTGATGGTTTCTCTATCTTGAGGGAACTCTTTATACTCCTTGTAGAATTCTTTTACGAAATCTTTAAAGTCGCGAGCTTCTCTGGCCATAATATCAATCTCACTAAATCTACCTTCACTCAAGGCCTCTTTTAATGTTACAGGATAAGTTTTACCACCAAATTCAAATTCGGTCTTACCTGCATCTTTTGCTTTCTTGGCAGCCGCAACAAACCCTCTACCTTCCATCAAACCAACTGCGATATCGTTATGAACAAAATCTGGCTTTGATGCGTACTTTTTATTTACGATGGCAACTTTGTTATTTGGAGTAGGTTGTACAACATAGATTGGCATTGGTGATGTAGCGAAGATGTACTTTAATCCAGCCTTCTTTAATTCGGCACCAATAGTCATAAATGAAGATGCGGTCTGAACTGCGGTTTTAATTTTATCCATCTCTTTTGGAGATACACCCTCTTCCATTTTCTTTTCTTCAGGACTCTTACCAAAAGTAGAGTGAACTAATTTATCTAACTTCATATGGAACTCCTGTTCTTCTTCAGGTGTTGCTTCACCCAAACCTTGTTGTTTATTTTTCATATCAGCAAATGCTTGAGCTTCTTCTCGTGTAGCGAATCCTTTTACTCTAATTTCACCTTCCCATACGGCCCAAGGTTCATTAGGATTCTTACAAGGTCTTACGACATACTTGTCGTTGGGGTCTGATGAATGGTCTTCATCAACGACCATTCCTAATTTCTTACCATCTTGTGTAAGTTCGTACCAATCTTCAAAACCACCACCTTTGATATACGCCAAGACATCTCTCATTGTTTTGAATCCAAGTTTTGAGATAAGAGATTTGTTTCTTACCAATTGTCGTAAGAATTCTTTAACACCAACTGACTTTAAGTTAAGTTCATTTACGGATTCATTTTTAGGAACACAATTAGGGACTTCTTTACCATCCTTCATTTTCATTCCGACCATCTCGTATCCATCCCAACAAGGATTCTCTTCTTTCAATGTCTTTTTCATCGGTAGTCCTTAATTGATATATGCGTTTAACTCATAACCATTCTTCATTCCATATACTTGGAAATGAAGAGCTTTTCTTTGAGGTTTACCACCTTTAACAAGACCTACTGTAAATTCAGTTGTCTTACCTTCACTTGGTCTTGAACGGAGATTCTTACCACCCAATGCAACTTGAGAGTGCCAATCATCTTCATTGATTTCAAATCCACGCTTTTCAGCAAGTTTTCTTGCAGCGTCAGCCGCGTCAGTAAATGACTTGTGATATATTTGGTAGTCAGCTTCTTTAAGATATACTGACTCTTTGAAGATTTTCATACCCTTTGATTCAACAAGAGCTTCAACCTTCTGACCCAAAGGTCTTCCGATGGTCATAGAGATATAGAAACCCAATGCGTTTACGATTTCTTTACCATCCCACTTACAAATATTTGCAACATCAGAACCCAAGTCGTAGTGATACATTTCTTCGAGGTCTTTCTCTGCCATTGGGTCACCTTCGTATTTTGCTTTAGAACCAAATAAAGCAGCGACCTTCTTTGACTCGGAATGGAAATTGGCGTCAGATAATGCGCCCATCAAAATGTGCATTACGGCCCATAGGTGGTTAGGTCCACCTTTTCTTAAATCTTTAAGATGTTTGTCCAAAAGGGTTTTAACCTTTTTGTTTTCGGCAGGACCTTCATTAAGGATGTCCTCTACAATGTTTCCTAATTTCATTTCGTTCTCCAACAATTTGAGGATGGAATCCTCTTCAATTTTGAATGCGAATCCTGCACCTGCATATCCCCAATCAATTCTAAATTTAAGTCCTGATTTCTTTTCCAAAAGAGGTAAAAGAAGTTCTCTAATATCTTTACTGGAACTATTTTTAATAGCGTCAATCAAATCCAAATCCTTGGAGGTTCTAGCCATCAAAACGATTCTATCATTTCTGAAGTCCGTTGTGAACTCTACCTTACCTAACTTGGTTCTACCTTCAGATATTAAACTTTTTAACTTCATTCTTTCTTCTCCAGCGTTTGGATAAAATTCTCTCTAAAAATACGAAACTCGTTTTCTATTTTTTCTTCCATCTCTTCCCAAGTCATACCATCCCATTCTTCAATCGAACCATCTTCGTTGATGTAACGGGCTTTGATAGCCAGTTTCAGAGCTTCTTTTTCAAGTTCGGCTTGTTTTAACCAAGCTTTACCATTTTGTAACATTTTATGTCGTTCGTATTCTTCATATTTCCCCTCAATTCTTAATTGATGTTCCATATCAATAACACAATCAAAACACATACCGTGGATGGGTTTCATCTTCAGGTCGTTTCGTGTTGGGTTAGTACAAGTACAAACCTCTTTACGACATTTTGGGAATGTGGTTAATTCCTTTCTTAACTCTGAAAGTTTACCAAGTTTTACCTTGTATCCTTTCTTTTGTTCCCAAATGTTACCATCATCATCGGTCCATTGTTCTCCAACTTCCCTTTTGATGAAGTCCTTACTCTCTCCAAATGAAACCGTGTTCTTGGTTTGAGTTCGGTGATTTCCAGCAATCATTTCTTTGACTGCTTTAATGTTGTTTAATTTTGACATAACTAATTAAATATACTTTATCAATATATAAGTATCTTATTATTCATAGAAAAGACCTAATATTTGGTTGAGTGGAGCGAATGTACCTGTTAATTTGTATGTTCCACCTTTATATGTGAATACGATACCCTCATTTGGTACAATCTTATCTTTACCACCAATAGCAGCAAGTCGTTCTAATTCTAATTTCAATTTTGCGATTTTCTTTGGGTCACCGCTCTTGTTTACATCTTTAATAGTTTGGTCTAATCTTTTCTTCATATCACGAAGAGCAGAATCAGGGTTGACTGTTAAAGCGGATGACATAAATGAAAGGACTTCAGCACCTACTCCCAAGAAGATATCCTCAAATGGCCTGATGTTATCCTTGGCGATTTTAGCGTGGTCGTTTTTATCGACACCTTGAGCCCAAGAAAGTGTTTTTGCGTCTTTGATGTTCTTATTATCCAAACGGAATGACTTATCATAGAACGCCCATCTTTTTACAAGACCCATCTTTGTGTTGTTGTCAAGTTTAGTTGGAGAGTTCTTGTCCACATAATTTTCCCACCACTTCTGATGGTATTCAGCAACACCAGCGGTGTCTGACAATTTGAACTGACCTTGTATCTTACTTAATTGACCATTAAACTTACTTTGTTTAGATGACAACTCCGATGATTTTGGAAGTTGAACAACAGGTGGTCCTTGAATAGTGTACTTGGATTGGACATCGGCATTGATTTGTTTAATCATACCGGCAAGAACCTTTGCGTCAGATGTGTCAGCTCCAATAGCAACACCCTTCTCATCATACTCCATCGTTCCGTGGAAAATCAAAAGAGGTTGACCATAGGGAATTACATTCACCGATGTTGGCCAGATTACTTCAAGGTTCATAAATTTCTTACCTTGTTTGAATACCTTATCTCGTTGTGCTTTTGATAGACCTTTGATAGCGGATGTTAAATCCTTCATAGCAAAGTTGTAAGCATCACTCAACCCACCACGACCTTGGAACTTGGAAGCGATACCACTAATGTCTAATGCTTTATCGCCGGAATTTGCAAGGTGGCCTTTGTTACGAGCAGCAATCAAACCCTTATCATCTCTCCAAGAGATAGCAAGAGCTTGACCATCGGTTTTTTCTCTTGTGAATTCTAACTTACCTTGAAGTGCGTTTGAAATAATGATTTTTAAATCACCAAAAGTCAAATTGATTTCCGTATCAAACGGATGGTTCATATGACCATACGCACCACCCTCTAAAAGAACACCTTCGGTATGAAGTTCTTTTTTCTTCAACTCTTTTTGTTTTTGTTTTTCAGTTGGAAGCTGCGGCGTTAAGTTATCAATATCTTTTGGTTCGAGGAAATTTACAAACTGATAACCTAATCGTAAGGATACTTTCTTAATATGGTCGGCCCACTTTTTATAAGCGGGTAATCCAGCCATATCTTGGGTATATCTTACATTCTGACCATCTTTCGTATCCCCAATTGGAAAATATGAAACTGGATATTTGTCAGGCATAGGTCTTCCATCGTGAGCAAATACTTGGTCAACTTCTGGCATCAAATATGAAACAATGTCGTATCCCAATCTACCAACCGATTTATCCATTTCAGATTTAAAGGTTTTCATATTACCATAAAACGCACCTGGACCATCATCAACAATCCCTTTGCCGGTTTGTGGGATAGTAGTTCCTTCGGATAGGATTTCGGTCATATTAATTGACTGAAAGAATGATTCCATTACGGATTCAACCTTGCCCATCTTGGATGAGATTAAATCAAAAATCTTTTGGTTGAACTTTGGATATACTTTTTTGAAAAACTTAATTCGTTCTTGTTCACTCGGATTTGACATACCAGCACGAACTTCAGTACCTGAAATGTTGTTACCTTGTGATGGAACAATATAAACATACCCACCATCTTTCATTGGGACATCAGTTACTCCTTTGTATGGTCTGAAATATTTACCACCCAAACGACCACTATCTTTTTCACCAACTACCGTTACAAACGCAGTTGTGTTTTCATCATATTTACCAAGAATTTCTTTGGGAGCATATGGGTTTTTAACTTCTACGATTTTATTTTTTGGAATTCCAAACATCGTAGTCATAATCTCAACCTTCTCCTTAAAACGGAAAGGTGATTTGGGCATTTCTACTTTGTCAGAAGTTCCAACATAGACATTATCCTTACCAAACTTTTTTACCAAATGTTGGTATACGGCGTTGTGACCTGAATGGAAAGGGTGAAACCTCCCAACATAGGTAACGACTACTTTTTTAATGTCTTCGGTTAAGATACTCTCTTTAACCCACTCTTTTATTAATTGTCCCATAGTAATAATTATCCTATATTTTTAATTAAGAAATTCCGCCGCCACCACCATCATTTATATCAATTTCTTGAGAAATATCACCGGTAACTTGTCCGAATTCTCGTGTTGATACCACACTAACACCTTTTACCCGTGTGAATGTTCCGGATGTTTTAGTTCCAGTTGTAGCCGATGGTTCGGATAATTTTAAATATAAATTTGCCCTAATTGCTCTACCTTCTAATGCGGCGGGTATTGTATAAAATGAATCTCCAGGTTGATTTGTTTTACTGGAATAGTAATCATTTGTACTTATACTACCCAAGTATGATTCAAATACATCATATTCAGTAGCATTAGCAAAACCATCATAGTAGTATGTACCATCTGATGTATTTGTATATCCATATGGACCATTGGTTACCGACCCCGTATTTGGAACTTGGAATGTCATTTTTACCCAACCACGGATGTAACCGCCAGTTAATCCGCTGGCTTGTCTATGGGCCAAATGACTAAAATTATATAAGATTCTATTTTCACCAGGCATCAATTGGAAATAATAATTTGCTACTTTGGTATAAGAACCAAATGACGATGTTGCCGTTAGTTCGTATTCTGTATAATCCGATATTAATTGTCTTCCGTTATTTCTAGCGTCAATAATACCATTTTTAGTATCAAACAAAGTGTATAATTGCGTGCCGGATTTAACCCTAACTAACATTTGGGAAGCACTTATTTGACCATTTGCCTTTAAAGCAAGTGCCGGTGTAGATGCAGATATAAATGTAGACGCGCTAATAGCAGTTGGTGTAACTATAAATCCACCTATAATATTCTTTTGATTTTTAGGGTCAAGATGAAAAAATGATGAACTGATTTCAATGTTTCCATTTGAGCCACTAACAAATTGTGTATTCTTTGTACCAATAAAAAATTCATCAGTAACTACTTTAAGATTACCACCATCGTGGGTTGTGAAATAAAAACTCGATGACCCGCCGGCGGATACCATTTCCATACCAACACCAGGATATTGGTCTGCTCCAACTTGTAAGTTATTACTACCACTCCAAATCATAAATCCACCCGGCCCAAGACCAAGTGATGCGGAAGTCATACCTTTATATCCAACCGATTTTAAATAACCGCTTGAGTGACCTGCCATTTCGATGCCAGTTCCAATGGTGTTACCAATATGAAATGAACCCGTAATTAAGGATTGGTCGCCTGCTATATAAGCATTACCACCTGTGAATACAAGACCTGAAGTTACTATCTCGGTATTAGATACATTTCCAATTTGGTTTACAAATTGAATTCGTAATGTTTTTGGGTCATTTAGATGTTCCGTTGGGACCGGAACTTTATATGAAATTGATGATGTATTTTCTATTTTAGTTTCACCAATTACTGAATAGTCGGAGTTTGATAATCCATCGGATTTGATTGATGTTCTGACCGAATAAACTCTACCACCAATCGGATTCACATTTGTTAAAGATACATTAGCAAATGCAATTTGGTTTTGGGTTGAAGTATCAGAGCCAGTTGAATAGTATTCTACATTTACATTAATAGTACCATCCGTATATTCATAGGTATGAATAGACCCATCACTACGGCTATCACTTGCAGTAAATGGGTTTGCCAATCTTAAAATTTCAACACCAGATATACCGGTAATACTTGCAGTAAATGATGTTGGTTGTGATTGACCACCGCCCAATCGTGGGTATAATGTTGTAGATAAATCACCATAAACAATACCACCAACCATTTGCCCTTCAAACGCATCACCATTCGCATATTCAAGTGAGGTTGTATTTCCAAATGTAGATTTTTTATAATAAACATCAGAATTGGTGATTGTTTTTACCAACTGATTGTTTTCTATAAGTTTATTTGTAAATGTTTCTACACTGGAACTTATGATGGATTTAGGCGTGGTTAAAAATATAATGTTTGATGGTGATTGTTTTGATTTTACAACATCAATTTTTTTGGTCCACCGAATAACACCCCCACTTTTGAGAGTTCCAACTACAATAAGTTCGGCTCTACCATCAGGCGTGTCGTATTTTTTATTTGTAGGTAGGTCATAAACCCAAACCGATACTAATCGTGAATTATCAGAATCTTTGTATGTAGAGGTTTCCCAATAAATTGGATTACCATTTGAATCTAAAATCTCAAATTGAATTTCAGTACCAGATTTTAAAAAACCAGTTCCAGGTTTAATTTTAAATGAGTTCTTACCCTCTCCAAAATATGGGGGTAGTTCCGTAATTCCAAAAGATTCAGGTGATGAAGTTGATTCTCCAACATCTACCTTTTGGGATTTTAAAAATAGTTTAGACCTCTTTTTTAACTCTAGCGCCATTAACGGACTCCATCATTTCTTATAAATATGATACTTTTGAGAACCCTCTTACTTTATTGATATCAATAATCTGGTCAACCATATCTCGTGTCTTGTCAATGTGAGAGATGGTGATGATGAAGTCAAATTGGGTCTTCAAGTAATCAAATAATAAATATAGAGAATTAAAGTTGTCCGTGTCCAATGACCCAAACCCCTCATCAATAGCGATAAAGTTTGGTCGTGGTAAATTGGATACATTAATCAAAGCAGTTCGGATTGCGATAGATGAAATAAACTTCTCCATACCACTTGTTAGTTCTAATGGCCAGTATTCCGTATCGGAATATGCGATAAATGAATTGATGTTTTTACCATCCGTATTCAATAGGATTTGGAACTCCACGATTGGGGATAGGATGTTGTTAATCTCAATCTCCAACTTGGGAAGAACCTCTGAAATAAGATTGTAAGGAATACCATCTCTCTTTACACACTTGAGGTAATATTCGTATCCATCGAACTTCAATTCCATATTACGGAGTTTCTCAAGGGATTGGTGAACATTCTCAATGGTCTTTTCAGCTAATTTGATTTCGGAGTTGATATTCATAATCTCATCGGTCAACTCTTTAATCTCCTCTTCAATTTCAGTTCGTGTGATTTTTAAAGATTTTATCTTTTGTTGTACTGCCTTGTTGTGCTCGACTGCTTGTTCTTGGTCTTTTGCTTTCTTAATGTCGGATTTCAAAGTGTTTATAGAGTTATCAAAATCCTTTACAAGACCCATACAATAGTCGTAGGACTTACTTGCTCGTAACCACTCCTTATCCAATCGCGCGTGGTCGTTGGATAGGTCATCGTATGATTTAATTTGTTTGGTAACATCACACTCATTTCGTTCACCCATCACATCAAGTCGGTCTTTAACAATGGTTGAATACCGACTACCCAAATTCTTTAATTCTCTTTCAAGGGTTAGGGCTTGTTTAGCAAAAGGTGTGTTCTGATTCTTTACACAATGGTCACAATTCTCATCAAAGGAAAGCGAACCAATACCATCCAAGTGTTTTTTGGCGTGAATCATTTGTGACTCTATCTTATCCAATTCCACACCCATCTCATTGAACTTTTTGTCAAGGATTTTGTATTGAGATTCTTTTTCACGAAGGGATTGGATATCAACGCCTGTTAACTTATGTTCAATATCTTTTTGTAAGGTTTCAATCTTTTGAACCTCCGAAAGATTGATACTACATTCATTGTTTTGTAAGTCCCTTTGTTTTTCTAATGAAGTGAGGTGGTCCTCAAGTGTTTGGATATCAGCAAGGTCTTCGACAGGTTTTAGATTACCCATTTCAAACTCAATCTTGGTGTTTACCACATCCTTCTTATTTTCCATATCAGTTCGTTTCTCTTGTAACGAATCTAATGACCCTGTAATGGATGTGAGTGTTTCTTCTGCCTCCGCAAGTTGCGTAGGTAGGTCTTGATTTTTATAGTCCTTTAGGAGTGCTGATAGTTCTTTAATCTCTTCACTTGCTATTTGGTACAATCCCTCAAAGACATCCATATCCAAGAATTGAGCAAGGAGTTCTTTTCTTTCCTTTTGAGATTTGTCGATGAAGCCCGTGTTGTTAGATTGAGTCGACATTGCGGTCAACACAAAGTCATCGTATGTACCAACATACTCACGGATGATTGAGTTTGTATCTCTCCGCTGTTCTCCGTTTAGGGATTCCTCAACTCCATTATCAACACGATAGAAGTTAGTATCTACTTTTACAGTCCCCCTCTTTGGAGATTTTTTTGCGGTTCGTTCGATAAAGTAATCAACTCCGTTCAATTCAAACTGAAACTTACAATCAAACGACATCTTTGAGTAGTTCATTACATCCTCGGCTTTTGAGGTACGAGAACACTTATCAAAGATACAAAATGAAAGAGCATCCCAAAGGGTTGACTTACCACTTGCGTTTGGAGCAAAGATACCATACGCACCTTTCATATTGGTAAAGTCAATTACATTACTCGGTCCGTATGAAAACATATTTGAGAACTCAAATCTTTTTGGAATCCAAGTCGAATTTGAAATGAGTCGTTGACTACCCAACTTTGAGTTGATGTCGGTGTTGATACCCTTAACAATACTCATTTGTTCTTCGGTGAGTTGTTCCGTTTCGTTGAGGTAATCCTCAATCAGTTTATTTTGGAAAGCAACATCACGAACATTCTGAAGAATAATCTTTTCGTGTTCAGTTTCACCTTTGCGAGTGATTACCTTTTGGATAGTCAGTTCTTGAACCTTACGACCTTTCTTGAGTTCTGCGATAATCTTGTTTAACTCGGAGGTCTTCGTGTCTTTAACACGAACTCTCATTCGTGGTTTTTGTGGGATGGGTGAGTTGGATACAATCTGACCATTGTCAATATCCACTGTCACATACCCATAGTCGTTGGGGATTACTACGAACTCACTTGTTCGTGATTCAACATCCCATACCAAGATTCCGTGTTCTGGATAAACTGACTCGGCGTGGTTTTGCATAATTAACGAACCAGGATACTTAATATGTTCGTTACCCATCACCGGATTGTTTGGTTTGTGGATATCACCCAAAAGGACAATATCATATCCATCAAAGTTTTCGGCAGTAATCTTTTTGTTCTCAATCACAAATCCGTGTTCGGTCACAATCTTATCAACAGGTCCGTGGAACAATCCAATTTTGGTATCACAATTAGGAACATCAATTGATAGAGGGAATCCTGGCGATTCATCAAATACGGATTGATGAGTGAATAAACAATTACCAATTTGGAACACACCAGTATCACGAAGATAATGTAACTTGGACAACTTCAACGCATTTACAATTGGTTGAAGAGCATCCATACGAGATGGGTTGTTCAAGTTAGCATCGTGGTTGCCAGGAATTACAATAGTTGGGAGTAGGTCTGACAATCGAGTAAAAAACTCTTGAGTCAAATCTACCACTTCAGGCGACATATCGGTTTTTGCGTGAACAATATCACCCGCGACAACGATGATGTCATTATCCTCCATTGTGGTTAAAATATAACCATAAAGATGAGAAAAGACATCACGATACTCGGAGTGTCTTTTTAGGTTTCGTATATGGACATCGGCTATATGATAAATTTTTCCAATCTTCTCAACACCAATGTTAATCTTCTTCACATTCTTCATACTCTGAACAATCGGTACTCCATCAACTTGCGTAGGTCAAGTGGTGGGGTATCATATATCTTTTTATTTATATTATCATATCCCATTTCAGAGGGGTCTTCATTACCCAAATCAACGAGATGTGTTTGTATACCATACGACATAAACTTTTCGGCTAACCCTAAAGCATTCTTTAGAGCATCCGAATCTAAACAAATATACAACTTTTTTACGGAATTTCCAATTATTTTTTTCTCCAATTCCGTTTGGATACTTTTCCCAAATAATGGAATAGCATTTCGCCTAATTGCAATGGCATCAAAAGCACCTTCACAAAGAACAATAGGAGTATCCCAATTGACCAATAAGTCAAAACCAACGATGTCTTTGGATACCTTTGGGTTTTTATGTTTGAACTTTGTTTCATAGAATGACCTTCCAACAAAAAAGTTTAACTTACCCTTTTCATCATAGGATGGGATGATAATCTTATCAGCGTATTCACCATCCTCACAATAACCGATATTGTATTTAACAATGTCTTCAACTCGGAGTCCTCTATTCAATAAGTAGTTTAGAGCGTGTTTCCATTTGATTGAGTTGGATTGTTGATAAAGGGGTTTGAATTCTTTTGGGAGTTCTACTTGTTCTACGACCTCCGTATTATCAAACTCACTTGTGTATCGATTGACCTTACTGAAGATGGAATTGTACTCATCCCAAGTTTGTTTGGATACACGAAGTTTTTTGAATAGGGACTTGATGGTCTTACCCTTCTCATCCGAAATCCAACAATGCCAAGGGTTATCTCCTTTGGAAGTAAGTCGGATATTAATTTCCAACTTTGGCTTGTAGTGGTCTACGAATGGAGAGTAAAACGCATAGTTATCACCCGATGTTTTCTTGGATTTTCCAAGAACGGATTCTAATAACTCAAGTAGTCGGTCTTCCATAACTACTAATATACGAAATTATTTTGAGAAATCAAAGAAATCTTGTTTTGGTTTTTCATCCAACCATTCTTGAGGGATTTCTTTCTTCGCCCACTTAAACCCATTCTTCTCACACCATTGAGCATAAGTAGTTTTTGAACCCTTATAAATTTTACCATTTGGGGACTGAAGAACAAATCTCAAATCAATTTCAGGATGTTGTTCTTTGATAAGGGTGTGTTTCTTTCGGTCTTCGGGCAAGAACCAACCTTTGGATTCAATGTAGATTCCGTTGGGTAACCTAAAGTCGGGTTTGTAAGTGTGATGAGTTGCAGGGATGGTGTATGGAATTTCGTGTTGTTCGTATTCCCCATCAATTCCTT
>Ga0222713_10000439_pt1 | contig 46733 bp, 48 predicted proteins | sample C33_649DmetaG_FD_165061 | JGI IMG/M metagenome (GOLD analysis project Ga0222713, IMG submission 165061) | Estuarine water microbial communities from San Francisco Bay, California, United States - C33_649D | ecosystem: Environmental > Aquatic > Marine > Unclassified | place: USA: California... | reverse complement strand
CAAGCTGATGTACGACGCCAACCAGCGCTGGACGGTGGAGCAGGCAGACAAAGAAATGCGTCGCTTCGCCGAGTTCAAACCCGAGTGGATGGAAGAACCCATCGCCGGCGATGAACCGCTGACTGCCTGGAAAACCCTGGCCGCCACCAGCGTGTTGCCGCTGGCCGCCGGCGAAAACGCCCGCGGTCGTGCGACCTTCGACGGCTTTGTCGAGAGCGGCGTCCTGCAGTACCTGCAGCCCGACATGGGCAAATGGGGTGGATTCACCGAATGCCTGCCGTTGGGCCGCCGCGCCATTGCTGCCGGCATCGAATTCTGTCCGCACTGGCTGGGCAGTTCTGTCGGGCTGATGGCATCGCTCAATCTGCTGGGCGCCGCCGGCGGCAAGGGTTGGGGAGAGTTCGACGCGAATCCGAATCCACTGCGCGAACGCCTGATGCCTGAAGACATCCGCGTCTCCGATGGCTTCATCACCCTGAGCAATGCACCGGGCATCGGCTTTGCGCCGGATGCAGCGGTACTGAAGGAACTTGCGGCAAAATAATCTTTCGTCGCCAATCGGCGGTACCGGGGAGTGCACCATGAAACAGCGTTTAAGAATTCTAGCGGGGCTGCCGGCGCTTTGCCTGCTGGGCGCGGCGCACGATGCCGCAGCCCAGTCCTATCCGAACAAAACCATCACCATCTCCATCGCGACCGCTGCCGGTTCTGCGCCCGATGCGATCATCCGTGCGATGGCGCAGAAGATGAATGAGGCCTGGAAGCAGCAGGTGATCGTCGAGAATCGCGCCACGGCAGGCGGCATCACCGCCGTAACCACCGTGACCAAGAGCCCGCCCGACGGCCACACGCTGCTCGTGCACACGGCCGCGTTCACGATTGCGCCCGCCATGTACAAACTGCCCTATGACACCTTCCGCGATCTGCTGCCGGTGAGCATCATCGCCTATGTGCCGAACATGCTGGTCGCACATCCGACGCTGCCCGTCAAAAACGTGAAGGAACTGATCGCGCTGGCGAAAGCACGAGCGGGGGATCTCAACTACGCCTCCAGCGGCAGCGGCACGCCGGCGCATCTGGCAGGGGAACTCTTCAAGTCAATGGCCGGCATCAACATCCTGCATGTCCCCTACAAAGGCAGTCCGCCGGCACTGACGTCGGTGCTGTCCGGCGAGACGTCGATGCTGTTCAGCCCGCTCACCATCGCAGTTCCGCACACCAAGTCGGGCAAACTGCATGCGCTCGGCGTCACCACCGCCAAACGTTCCAAGCTGGTGCCGGAGCTGCCGACCATCGGCGAATCGGGCCTGCCGGGCTATGAAGTCACACAGTGGTACGGCATGCAGGCGCCGGCAGGCACGCCGAAAGACGTGATCACCAGAATCAACGGCGAAGTCGGCAAAATCCTCGCGATGCCCGACATCGTCGAAAAACTCGTGCTCTTCGGCGCCGAAGCCGCACCCAGCACGCCGGAGTTCATGACGGCCTACGTCAAATCCGAAGTCGAGAAGTGGGCGAAGGTTGTAAAGGCTTCGGGCGCAAAGGCGGATTGAGCTCAGGGCAAACCGATTCAGGAAGTGATCGACTGCAACAACAGGGGCCAGCCCTTTGCTTGCCGGATCCCCGCACCTGAAGCGCCAACTTTCCAGCCGGCAGACCCCGAGGCCGAATCAAGTCATTGATTTAAATGATTTTTATGTCCTTGGTGCTGCGGTGCTGATTGCTGCGCTCGCCGGGGCGCTCCGACTGTCGCGGCACCTGCGTGCGGTGAAGTTCCTGCCGCACTTCACCGCGGGTGGCTTTGCTGTCTTTAACGGCTTTGTCCTTGGTGGTATCCGTGGGCTTTTGCATGGCGATCTCCATTAGTGGATGACTACCGTTTCATCCTAGGCTTTGCACTGCGGGGAATACTGATCTGCCTCAAACAAAGCGCGGCGGTTTCTGGCGTTGTAGGCTGCCGTCCTTAAAGGGGCCAGACCCGATTTTCTGAAATCCATCGAGCCTGACGCTTTTTATGGCGAAATGTTGTGTTATTACTGCGCCAGTCACGTCGTGACCGCAGAGCAGGCACCCGGAAGCGTTCTGTCACAGGGTGCATTCCAGTGTTTCGTTTTTTAAACCGGATCTGGAGGTGGTTTCCATGAACAACATCATCAAGTCTGTCGCTTTTCTGGTTTTTGGATTGGCCTGCTGCCTGCCAGCCTACGCGCAACAGCTGGAAAAAAAGCATTTCCATCACAATGAATGGACCAAGGGACGCTTCTCCGAGGCAGTTACGGTTTCGGGGCCCGGCAAATGGGTATTTCTGGCCGGTGTCGGCGCTGAAGCCGAGAAAGACGGCTCCATTCTCCATGTCGGCGATTTTGCGGCTCAGTGCAAATACGCTTACGAAAAAATCGGCAAAGTGCTGGCCGCCCATAACGGCAAAATGTCTGATGTCGTCAAACTCGTGACTTATGTCGTCGACATCAAGGATCGTGATGCCATGAACAAATGCCGGGCCGAGGCTTTCAAAGGCGTGGAGCTGCCAGTGCATACCTTCCTGGTGATCAGTCAGCTGGCGCGGCCCGGCATGCTGGTGGAGATGGATGTCATTGCCGTGGTTCCTGCTGCCAAATAGATTTGGCGACAGTCCATGGTCAGCGCATGTTTCCAATGATTGAATCGTGCAAGTCGGCAAACTTCTTCTAAAATTGGTCATAAGGTCAATCGCTTCGTTGCGTTTGTTCGATAGGCTTTGCAGGGGCAATATATCCGCTTACCAAGCATTGCTTGCGCTGTCGATTTGCGCCGTGATGTCCTTATCTGCGCATCAAGCTTCAGTCAAAGATACCGGGGTTGATTTATCTTTCCAAAAATTCGACTCCGGTGCCTTTAACCCTGATCCATTTCACCGAATAATTTTGATGGCATTCAAGAGATGGAAAATGCCTGACCATATCGTTGACAAGCTATTGTTGTCAGACTACATTCGATTGGAAAATCAGAAGCTTTCGACACAAGGGCCTGAGAAAGCCGTTTGAAGTGAGTGATGCCCATGATGTAAGCGCGGATCAGACCGGGCTGTATAGAAGAGATACTGCTCATCATGTCGGTGGCCGAAACGATGCGGGCACTCAGCCTGCCATTATTGCGTTTGCATCGGCTGAATGGCGAGCTCAAAGGTTTGCGGTCTGTTACCGTGCGCGCGAACTGGCGCATCATTTGCGGATTCGATGATGGCGTCTGTTGCGACGTCGACCCGATGGATTACCAATAGTGGGGAGTATCCGTAAGGAGGGCGAAGCATGTTGATGAAGGATCCGTCGCATCCGGGACCGCTCGTGAAGCGCGAAATAGAAGAGCTCGGTTTGACGATTACTGAGGCCGCTCCGGCCCTCTGTATGTCACGTCAGAAGCCGAATAATCCTATAAATGAAAAAAGCGGCATTTCGGCCAAGAACCGGTGACTTGATGTCAGCCGAGATTGATAAATGTCTGACCCTCATGCAAATACTGAATGTTCGCAAAGTCTGCCGTAGTGGCGTGGCAGTAAAGATGTCGCAGCCCATATCGACATTCCGACTCGCGCTGTTGGTTCTGACGGCATGCGGGATCACCGCTTCCGGCATTGCGCACGCGCAGACCTATCCTTCACGGCCCGTGCGCCTGGTCGTGCCGACCTCCCCGGGCGGCGGCACCGACTTCTCCGCGCGAGCCATTGCGCCGAAGCTTGGCGAGCTTCTCAGGCAGTCGGTCGTGGTTGAGAATCGTGCGGGCGGCGGCACGATCATCGGCAACGAGCTCGTCGCGCGCGCGCCGCCCAATGGCTATACACTGCTGATGGGGATCAGCTCGATCACGAGCATTCCGTATCTCTATTCGAAACTGCCGTATGACTTGGAGACAGACCTCGCGCCGATTTCGCAGGTGGTCACGGTGCCGCATCTTCTCATCGCGCACCCGTCGGTGCCTGCACGCAACGTGAAAGAGCTGATCGCTTTTGCCCGCACGCGCCCCGGCCAGATCAATGTTGCCGCCGGAAGCGCGGGTAGCAATCCACATCTCGCGATGGAGCTTTTCAATCACACTGCGCGGCTGAAGATGGTGCACGTGCCGTTCAAAGGGCAAGGGCCCGCGTTGACGAGCCTCTTGGGCGGCCACACATCGCTCATGATGGCGAATCTCCTGAGCGCATTGCCGCATGCGAAAAACGGCAGGGTGCGCGTTTATGGCGTGACCAGCGCCGTACGCGCAACGGTAGCTCCCGATATTCCGACAATTGCCGAGGCGGGAGTACCCGGCTTCGATGTGGTGCAGTGGTTTGGCGTGCTCGCGCCCGCAGCGACGCCGCGCGACGTCAGCGCGAAGCTTCATGCGGCGATAGTGCGCACACTACAGGACACGGCCGTCAGAAATCAGTTTGTGAATGACGGCGCCGAGCCGGTCGGCAGCACCCCCGAACAGTTTGCGTCGGTGATTAGCGCCGATTTAAAAAAATGGCAAAAGGTGATCAGGGATGCCGGGATCAAGCTGGACGGCTGACGCGGGCGCATGAAATTGCGATATCAATCTGAAGTGTTACAGGAGGAATGATGGAGCTGCGAAAACATAAAAAGATCGTCTCGTCCTTCGCCTGGACGGGTGCGGATCTTCAGGATTCCACCGAATGGATACGCCCTTTCCGGCCGGGGGAGCTGAAGGAGATCGACACTGCACTGCAAAGCGTCAAACAGCGCGGGCTCGAATGGTCGGATGTCACGCGCGAGGATTTTCCGCTTCCGCAGTTCTCAAGCGAGCTGGCGGACATTGCGCAGGAGCTCGAGACCGGTCGCGGCATGGTCCTTTTACGCGGTTTGCCGGTCGAGTATTCGCCTGCAGACCTGCGCTCCGTTTACTGGGGCATCGGCACCCATCTCGGGACGGCGGTGTCGCAAGGCGGGCGCGGCGAGCTGCTCGGCATCGTCGAGGACGAAGGCAAAGAAGTCGAAGCGACGAAGCGACGCGGCTCCAAGACTTCAGGGGCGCTGCCTTTTCATAGCGACCGCTGCGATGTGGTCGGCCTGCTCTGCGTGCGCAAATCCAAGTCGGGTGGCTACAGCCGGATCGTGAGCGCGGCGCAGATACACAACGAGATCCTGCTGCGGCGACCCGACCTCATCGACGTCTTCTATGCGGACTGGTTCAACAGCCGTCAGGGTGACGAAGCACCGGGTGAATCACGCGCGTATCCGAAACCAGTGTTCAGCTTTCACGAAGGGCATTTCACCGGGCTGTTTTCACCTGCGTATATCCGCACCGCACAGGAATTTCCGGAAGTGCCGCGCCTTACGCCCGCGCAGGAAGAGGCGCTCGAGCTTTTCGGCGCACTCGCGGACGAGCTCGTGCTCAATATGACTTTCGAGCCAGGCGATATACAGCTTCTCAATAATCACCTGATCTATCACGCACGAACGGACTATATAGACCATCCTGAAATAGAAAGAAAGCGCCTGCTGCTGCGTCTGTGGCTAGCGGTTCCCGGCAGCCGCCCCTTGCCCAAAGACTATGATCTGCTGTTTGGGAACACCGAGGCCGGCGCACTACGCGGCGGTGTGCCGTGCAGCGAAGGCTGGCGCTTCGTCACCGAGTGGCGCACCCGCAAACGGGCGGCTGCTCAGGCATCTCTTCAGGGAACCTGATCGAGAATAAATAGGGTCAGTGTGACTTTTCCACCGCCGAAACTGCTTCCCAAGCGATTCAGTCCGTTTTGGTTGCCCTCGTTTCGGCGGTCTTACTGAACAAGCCAATGCCCGCTCGACTGGGTCCTTGGGAGTAGATCCGGCAGCCCTTTTTCATGGCGCTGCCCCCAAGGCATTCGAGGTGGAAAAGGTGATCCGCATCCGCAAAGAAGATCGCCTAGCGATTATTGCCTGACTGAATAACGTGCTGCGGCATATCGTCTCGGTCCGCTTGGCATTGGGAGGGGAGTAATGCATAAGCTTTATTGCCACATTCAAAGCTCAGTAGTCTGAAAAGTTACACTGACCCTATTTATTCTGATGCATGCCTTGTCACGAACCGGCGGAGTCGCTTGTGATAATGCTGTTTGTACGCGTAGCGCAAAAACAATAATCCCGAGGAGATTCTGGCCGATGCCACTTATCACGAGTCTGACACTGTGCATTCTGTTCACGTTTTTCAGCGGCATTTCAGCAGCCCTGGCGCAAACCTATCCGACCAAAGCGCTGCGGCTGGTGGTGGCCTCATCGCCGGGAAGCGGTGTGGATATCGTGGCGCGCGTGGTCAGCCCGAAACTTGCCGAGGCGCTGGGGCAGCAGGTGATCGTCGACAACCGTGCCGGTGCCGGCGGCAATCTCGGCGCCGCATTCGCAGCCCGTTCTGCGCCTGACGGTTACACCCTTTTTCTGGCGACGCCGGCGCATGCCATCAGCGGCAGCATTCCTGACAGCAAATCCGGCTATGACATGATCCGCGATTTTGCGCCGATCAGCCTGCTGACCACGGGCCATTACATGCTGGTGGTGCACCCCTCGGTGCCTGCAAAGTCGGTTCGGGAACTGATCGCGCTGGCAAAAGCGCGCCCGGGCAAGCTGAACTACGCCTCAGCCGGAAACGGCAATGCCACGCATCTCGCCGGTGAATTGTTCAACATGATGGCAGGTGTGAACACCGTGCACGTGCCGTACAAGGGCGGTGGCCACGCGCGCACGGAACTGCTGGGCGGACAGGTTGATTTCATGTTCCACAACACTACCGCCGTGCTCGGTGACGTCAGGGACAAGCGCTTGCGTGCGTTGGCGGTGACTGGAATGAAACGGGCGCAGGCTGCGCCGGAAGTGCCGACAATGGATGAATCCGCGCTGCGCGGTTACGAGATTACTTCATGGTTCGGGGTTGTCGCTCCGGCCGGTACGCCGCAGGCGGCAGTCACACGCCTGCACAGTGATTTCAGCAAAGTCATGCAGATTGCCGATGTCCGCGAAAAACTGGCCGTGCTCGGGTCGGAGGCTGTCGGCGGGAAACCGGCGGACTTTGCCGCCCACCTCCGCACCGAACAGGATAAATGGGGACGGCTGATCAAGCAGGCTGGAATGCGGCTGGATTAAGCGTACAGTAAAAAACCGGGGTCGATTTCTTTCCCTGCAGCCCGGCCCGCAGCCGCAATCCGCTTGCGGCTGCGCTTTCACCTAGAATGCCCGCATGAACCTCAACCACGATTTCCGCTTGCGTGTCGTGCTGCACGCTGCCGATGCGGTTTGGACGCCCTCACCCCTGCCCGGCGTGGACCGGCGCATGCTCGACCGGGTCGGTGATGAAGTCGCGCGCGCCACCAGCATCGTGCGTTACGCCGCTGGCTCCCGCTTTGATGAACACGTGCATCACGGTGGCGAGGAGATCCTCGTGCTCGACGGCGTGTTCTCGGATGAGAACGGCGATTATCCGGCGGGCACGTATCTGCGCAATCCGCCGGGCACGCGCCATGCGCCGTTCTCGCGGGAAGGCTGCACGCTGTTCGTGAAACTCTGGCAGTTCGCTGCAAGTGATCTGAAACCGGTGCGCATTGCGACATCAAGCGCCGCTTGGCGGCCCGGGCTGGTGCCGGGCCTGAGCGTAATGCCGCTGCATGAACATAACGGTGTCAGCACGGCGCTGGTGCGCTGGGCGCCGGATACGCAATTCAACGAGCATATGCACCCCGGTGGCGAGGAGATTCTGGTGATCGACGGAGTGTTCCAGGATGAAGCCGGCGATTACCCGGCCGGCACCTGGCTGCGCAATCCGCGCTGGAGCCGACACACGCCTTTCACCGGTGCGGAAAGCGCGCTGATTTATGTGAAGGTCGGCGCGATTGATGCGCCGTTCATGCCGCTGCCGGGCCAGAATCCCTAGCGGACCCATTTCTTTTTTCGTGAAAGCAGATTTCCATGGCCGTGACCAAAACCCTGGCGCAGTATGTCGTCGATTCCCGATATGAGGACCTTCCGAAGGATGTCCGGCACGAGGCCTCGCGGGCGTTGCTGAATTTATGCGGCTGCTCCATCGGCGGCGCCTCGCATGCGACCGTCGAGAACGCGCTCGGCGCCGTGCGTCCGTTTGCGGGGCCCGGTCAGGCCAGCATCCTCGGCCGGCGGGAAAAACTGGATATCCTGAACGCCGCGCTGCTGAACGGCATCAGTTCGCATGTGCTCGATTTTGACGATACGCACGTCGAAGCGATCCATCCCAGCGCACCGGTCTGGCCCGCACTGCTGGCCCTGGCCGAATGGAAAGGCGTCAGCGGAGCCGACGTCATTCACGCCTTCGTGATCGGCGTCGAAGTGGAATGCCGGGTCGGTCTCGCCGTGGTACCGGATCATTACGATGTGGGTTGGCATATCACCGGCACGGTCGGCGTGCTCGGTGCTGCGGCGGCGGCCGGCAAGATCCTCGGCCTGGATCAGCAGCGCATGGCATGGGCGCTGGGCATCGCGGCGACGCAAGCCTCGGGGCTACGTGAAATGTTCGGCTCCATGTGCAAATGCCTGCACCCCGGTCGTGCCGCGCAGAACGGGTTGCATGCGGCATTCCTGGCCGCCTGCGGATTCACCAGCTCAGAGCAGGCCATCGAAGCCCCCCGGGGCTTTGGACACGTGCTGTCCACCCGATTTGATCCCGCGCCGATCATGGCCCCTTGGGGGAAATCGTTCGAGCTGATGCGCAATATGTATAAACCGTTCGCCTGCGGATTGGTCGTGCACGGCGCCATCGACGGCTGCATGCAGCTGCGCAGCGAATACGGGCTGACGCCGGACATGGTCGACCGGATTGACCTCAAGGTCGGCAAGATCGTGCTGGAGCTCACCGGAAAAACCGAACCCCGCACTGGCCTCGAAGGCAAATTCAGCGTCTATCACGCAGCTGCGGCGGCGTTATGCCAGGGCGCGGGTGGCGAGGCCCAGTTCAGTGATGAATGCGTGAATGATCCGGTGGTGGCCGGCCTGCGCCGCCGTGTTCATGCCACGGTTGATGAATCCTTGAGCTGGGCCCAGGCGCACGTGATGATCACGCTGAAGGATGGACGGAAGCTCGAGCGGATGGTCAAAAATCCGGTGGGATCTCTCGAACACCCGATGAGCGACCGGGACCTCGAGGCCAAGTTTGTCGATCTCACGGGCGGCATTCTCGGCAAAGCGCAACAGAACAATCTGATCAAACTTTGCTGGGATCTTGAAAATCTGGCGGATGCCGGTGTGATCGCCCGCACCGGCGTGCCAGGCTGATTGCCCGCAGCGCAATCCTCAAGCGGCACATCCTGCATCAACAGGCTGTGCTGGCTGCAGGCATCTTCAGTCGATCCGGCTCAGTCCATCAGGCGGTAATCTGCCTGACCAACTGATCCACATAACGTAGCGTCAGTTCCTGCATTTCTTCGGGCTTCAGATTGCTGATCGGATGCGGCATCTCGATATAGGGATGCCCTTCCATGCCCTTGCCCTTGAACTGGAATACCGCAGCATTCTTGAACGCCTGCGTGATCACAACCGTTGCCGGTATCCCGCGTTTTTCAAATTCGATGGTGTCGTGCACACTGCACAACGTACAGGACCCTCATCCACCGACGGCGGCAATCGCCACCTGCACTTCTTTGGCCATGTCATCGATCAGGGCGTTGGTCGCCGGCTTGGAGTAATGCTCCTTGGCGCGCAGGATGACTTTTGCGACGCCGTATTTCTCCTGCAGCGCTTTGCCGATGGTCTCAAGAATCAGGGTGCCCTGCTCCTTGGTGTTGTCGAGCAAACCCACCACCTTCCCAGCCAAATCCATCGGCCGGGGGGCCAGAGCCACAGCCGCTTTGCCACCCCCTGCGGTGGGATCAATAATTTCTTCTTCAGTCGCCATCATCGCCTCCGTTGTGATTCGTTCAACTTAAATTTCGTATTTCCCATGGACTGCCTTGCTGCCGCCGCTCCAGCCGTGGCAGACCGCCGTGCAGGGCCCCCAACCGCCGGCAACCATCAGCTGCAGGTCGTCCGCTTCCTTGATGGCCGGGATGAAACAGTCATCATCATCCGGATTGACCTTGATCGGAAAGGCCAGCGCGCGCTCCCGCCGCCAGTTACCGCCGTTCTTGAGATCCCGGACTTTGCGACCGGCGATCCTGCACAGCCGCTCATGAACGTCGGCGCGGCTCATGCCCGCCCTCGCACAGATGGTGGCATGCTGGGGGCCCATGGCAACCACCATGTCGGAACGCGCATGCATGTTCCAGGAACCCATGGCCACCATCGAATCCGCGATGCCATTCAGCAGACGGTCCGGCTCCTGGCTCACATCGTCAAAACACAGACGCGGGCTTTCCACCATGGCGCAGGTAATGACGTTGTCGGCCTCCTGGTATCTTTTTGAAACCGCGAGGGTCTCCCAGGGGCTCTGGCTGGTGTTCTCGGTGATGCAGGCGGTATAGCGCAACGGCGTGGAAAAGATGGTGGCTGAGCCGATGCCGGCAATGCCGCCGCCGAGATTCAGCATCATCAGCCGGATGGCGCGTCCGATGGTGGCATTCGCCCTGAAGCTGGGCCCGAAGCATCCGCTTTCCCCGTGGATGCCGATTTTTTGCGCGTAAGGCCCGTTGACGATCATCAGCGGGGCGACGCCATGCATGGTGCCCTGGACCCCGTTCATGTTGAATTCTTCCCGTAGCATCAGGGAAATTCCGCCCAGCACCACCGGGAGATATTCCGGTTTGCAGCCGGCCATCAGCGCGTGGATGGCTACCGTGCGAACGGTCGCGTGCTCCATCGCCGGCGGGATGCTGCCGATCACCTCTTCGGGATCGCGGCGCGTTCCTTTCAGCATGACCTGTACCCTGGCTTCGGTCGGCGTCACCACCGGGAAACCATCGGACCACTGCTTGTTCAGAAAAAATTCAAACTCGTCTGCAACTTTGACCACTTCTAGCTCCCGGATTTAATGTTCAACGGCAACGGTCAACGTTTGAAACCGTCAATGGTTCAGACCGGATAAAGACCGTGCACCGCGCGGCTTCCCCCGCCCCAGCCATGACAGACCGCAGTCAATGGCCCCCAGCCTCCCGCCACGACCAGATGCAGATCGCGTTTGTCCTTGATGACCGGAACGAAGCAATCATCGTCATCAGGGTTTGCATTGATCTTTAATGCCCGTTCCCGGCGCCAGTTCCCGCCCCGCTTCAAATCACCCACCCGACGTCCGGCCATTTCACAAAGTTTTTGATGAACGTCTGCGTGGCTCATGCCGGCCTTGGCACATATCGTGGCCTGTTCCGGCCCCATGGCCACCACCATGTCCGAACGGACGTGCATGTTCCATGAACTCATGGCCGCCATGCCATCCGCGATTCCGGTCAGCAGGCGCTCAGGATCCTGGCTCACATCGTCGTAACAGAGCCGCGGGCTCTCCACCATGGCGCAGGTAATGACATCTTCGCTTGCTTTGTAACCCTGTGTCTCGGCAAGACTCGGCCATGGACTTCTCTCAGTGTTCTCGGCCAGGCAAGCGGTATATCGCAAGGGGGTGGAGAACACCGTGGCCGACCCTACGCCCGGAATGCCGCCGCCGAGATTGGTCAGCATCAAGCGGATCGCCCGGCCGATCGTCGCGTTCGCGCGAAAACCGGGGCCAAAACATCCGTTGCCACCGTGCAGGCCTATTTTTTTCGAGTACGGACCGTTGACGATCATCAGCGGGGCGACACCATGCATGGTGCCCTGCACGCCGTTGAGATTGAACTCTTCCCGCAGCATCAGGGAAATTCCGCCGAGAACCACCGGAAGATACTCAGGCTTGCAGCCCGCCATCAGCGCATGAATGGCGACCGTGCGAACAGTAGCGGGCTCCATCGCCGGCGGGATGTTTCCGACCAGTTCCGCAGGATCACGCCGCGTGCCGCTGAGCATCCACTGGACACGCTCCTCGGTGGGTGTCACCACCGGCAAACCATCCGACCATTGCTTTCCGAGGAAAAACTCGAATTCGTCAAAGACTCCGGATTTTCCGGAACGCTCCACGGTCATGAATCAATCACCCTTGATGCCGGCAGCTTTGATAACCTTGCCCCATTTATCGCCTTCCGACTTGATGAAGGCGGCAAACTCGGCCGGCGTGGTTGAAACCGGTTCGGTCCCGAGCTTTACCAGCGTGTCAGCCACTCTCGGTGTTGCGATGGCCTTGACGATCTCCGCGTTCAACCGGTCGACAATGTCTTTCGGCACGCCGGAAGGCACCAGGATTCCATACCACTGCGTCACCTCAAACCCCGGCAAAAGATCGTTCAAGGTCGGCACGCCCTTGATGGACGGCTTCAGGCCTGTAGTTGCAAGAATACGCATCTTGCCAGCATTAACATGCGGCACCACGGAAGGGCCGCTCCCGAACATCATCGTGCTTTCACCGGTAAGAACCGCAACAGCCGCCGGGCCATTCCCTTTGTATGGAACGTGGATGATTTTGACTTTTGCCATCAGATTGATGAGTTCGCCGGCAAGATGAGGCCCCCCCAGATTGCCGCTGGACGCGTAAGTCAGTTGCTCCGGCTTGGCCCTTGCGAGCGCAACGAGTTCTTTGGCCGACCGTACCGGGAGGGAGGGATGGACCGTCAATACGTAATCGGACTTGGCCAACAGACTGATCGGCGTAAAGCTCGTAATAGGGTCATAGGTCAGCTTCGTGCCCGAGCCGGGAAGAATGGCCAGCGGAGCCACATTCCCAAGCACCAGCGTATAGCCGTCCGGCGCGGACTTTGCAGCAAGCTCTGTACCGATCCGCCCGCTCGCGCCGCCACGACTGTCGACTACAACCTGCTGTCCCATCTGGTCACCCAAAGCTTGCGAAATGATTCGCGCGGTCGCATCAGTCCCACCGCCGGGCGGATACGGCGAAATCAGACGAATGGGTTTTGAAGGAAAATTCTGAGCGCTAGCTATTGGCAAAGCAATAAACGACAACGCAACCCAAGCAACGATTTTTATCAGTTTCATGGCTCTCCTCCGTCATATATTTCGATATCAATGACATGCCATCTACTGCCCATTTCTTTTTGTATGCGGTGGGCTCTTTGTTTACCAGGAAAGCGCTCAGACAATGCCGAGGCTGTCAGGCTGACAATGACAGAATCTAACTCATACCCGGCTGCCGCGACAACGTTCATATGTTGACCGGGATGTATGTGGGATCCCGTCGCAAACGCTTTTTTGCTGAATGGCGCTCGATGGATTACGAACAAATGTCAGCGCGGTTGATTGCTTTTAACTCGAATCCGTTGACGCCGGGTCGCCTCATTCAAGGCCCATGATAATCTTCATGCCGTCGATACCGCTCCCCGGCATCCGCAGCCGGCAACCGCACGCCTTACTCGCCAACATCAGCAACAAGTCAGGATGGCCATGACCACCACCCCATTCGATTTCACTCCGCTGCTGCCCCCGACACTGCCGCCGGCAGCCGCGCGCTGGAACGGCCGCGTCAAATTCGATTTCACCGGTGGCAATAATGATCCGGATGCGCTGCCGCTCGACGGGCTGATCGCGGCGGCCGATGCAGTGCTGCGGCGTGAGGGTCGCACGCTGTCGACTTACGGGCTGAACAGCGGCCCGCAGGGTTACCGCGCGCTGCGCGATTTTCTGGCAGTGAAGCTCCAGCGTGATGCGGGCATGCACTGCAGTGCCGATGACATTCTGATCACTTCGGGGTCATTGCAGGCGCTGGACTTGGTCAACAACACGCTGCTCATGCGCGGCGACACCGTAATCATCGAAGAGGATTGTTATCAGGGTTCGATCAACCGCCTGCTCAAGCTGGGCGTGACACCGGTGGGCATCCCGCTCGACCGCGATGGTCTGCGCATTGACTCGCTGTCGAATGCGCTGGCTGATCTGAAATCGCAGGGTATCCGCCCCAAATACATCTACACCATCCCCACAGTGCAGAACCCGACGGCCACCATCCTGCCGCTGGCACGGCGGCAGGCGTTACTGCAAATCGCCGCGGAGTACGGCGTGCCGGTGTTCGAGGATGACTGTTATGCCGACCTCAGCTGGTCGGGTGAGCGCCCGCCTGCGTTATATGCGATGAGCGATCAGGGCAACGTGATTTACATCGGCTCGTTCTCGAAGACCATCGCGCCGGCGCTGCGTGTGGGTTATATCGTCGCGCCGTGGTCAATCCTGTCGCGCATGCTCGCGATCAAGACCGATGCCGGCTCCGGCGCGCTGGAGCAGATGGTGCTGGCCGAATACTGCACGGCGCATTTCGCGAAGCACGTGCCGATGCTGCGCAAGAGCCTGCGCGCCAAGCTGGTGACGCTGATGGAAGCGCTGCGTGAACATTTCGGTGCGGCAGCGGAATTCGATGATCCACAGGGAGGGATTTTCCTGTGGGTGAAACTGCCGGACCACGTGGATGCGCTGAAACTGTTTACGCTGGCGCAGGCCGCGGGTGTAGCCATCAATCCCGGCCCCGAATGGTCGGTGAACAAGGCGCATGCGAAAAGCCACATCCGGCTGTGTTTTGCGAACCTGAGCCACGAGGAAATCCATCAGGGCGTTGCAGCGCTGGCAGAAGTTTGCAAGCGGGAGTTTGGCGCGCCGGCCTGAGCTACACTCGGTCTGGCGACCCGCCCGCGGTTGCCCCAAAATTGAGACTGCCCACACCATGAGTAAAACCGGAATGACCGACCCCAACGCCTATACCGTCGAAATCAGCGCCCCCGATATCAGCCCCTATCGCAAGGGCAATACCGGCATTGAATACGCCACCACCATCGACAGCGGAAAACCGGGCCCGCATGTGATGATCACCGCGCTGGCCCACGGTAACGAGATCTGCGGCGCTATCGTGCTCGATGAACTGTTACGCGCTGACATTCGCCCGCTGCACGGCAAACTGACGCTGATGTTCTGCAATGTCGAAGCATTTGAACGGTTTGATCTGGCCCAGCCCGAAGCCTCGCGCTGGGTGGAGGAGGACTTCAACCGGGTGTGGACCGCCGAGGTACTCGACGGCCCGCGCAGCACGGCTGACCTGCGCCGCGCGCGCGTGATCCGCCCGCTGGTGGATACCGCCGACCTGCTGCTCGACATCCACTCGATGCAGCATCCGTCCGACCCGCTGGTGCTCGCCGGGCCCCTGGAGAAAGGGCGCATCCTTGCTGCTGAAGTCGGTTATCCGGCTCTGGCCGTCTGCGATGCCGGGCACGCGGCGGGCCGGCGAATGCGTGATTACGCGGCCTTCGGCGATACAGCGAGCCCGAAGAACGCGCTACTGGTTGAATGCGGCCAGCACTGGGCCAAACAGACCGTCAATGTCGCGCGCGAAACCACGCTGCGCTTCCTGGCGCGCTTCGGCATCATCGACCCCGAGCGTGGTCCTTTCCGTTTTGCCGAGTCGCCGCTCACGCAGAAAACGGTGGAGGTCACCCATCCGGTCACCATCACCGCAGAGGCTTTCCGCTTCGCGCGCCCATTCACCGGGCTGGAAGTCATCGCAGAGGCCGGCACGCTGATCGGCTTGGACGGCGAAAGCGAAGTGCGCACACCCTATGACGACTGCGTGCTGGTGATGCCGTCGAAGCGGCTTTATCGCGGGCAGACCGCAGTGCGTATGGGCCGTTTTGTGGCCATGCACTGAGTCTGCAGGCGGACAGCGCGGGCGCTTACAGCTGTTTGAGTCCCGCGCGTTTGATGACTTCAGCCCACTTCAGGTATTCCTTGCGGATGAAGTCGGTGAACTGTTCCGGTGTGGTGCCGAGCGGGTCCGATCCGAGGGCGGCGTAACGTTCAATCACCGGGGCCGACTTGGCGGCTTTCTGCACCTCGTCGCTGAGGCGGTTGACGATATTCCGCGGCATGCCGGCAGGTCCGATGATGCCGCCCCAGGTGGTGACTTCGTAGCCGGGCAGGCCGGATTCGGCCACAGTCGGCAGATTGGCAAAGGCCTTGATGCGCTTGGGTCCGGTGACAGCAAGGCCGCGCAGGCGGCCGCTGGTGATGTGCGGCGCCAGACTACTGGTCGGATCAAACAGAAACTGTACAAAACCCGACATGGTGTCGACGGCCGCCTGCGAACCGCCCTTGTACGGCACATGAAGGATGTCGGTCTTGCTCAAGCTCTTGAAGTATTCACCTGCGAGGTGACCGACAGTACCGGTGCCGGCAGAACCGAAGGACATCTGGCCGGGGCGCGCTTTGGCCAGTGCAATCATTTCCTTGACGCTTTTGACCGGCAAGGTCGGGGAGACGGCCAGAAGCAGTGGCGAGGTAATCGCCTGCGAAATGGCCTGGACTTCTTTCTCGACATCGTACGGCAGGTTGGCGGTCATGCTGCGGTTGATGGCCAGGGGGCCGGCGCCGGCATAGGCGATGGTGTAGCCGTCGGGCGCGGACTTGGCCAACACCTGCATGCCGATGGCGCCGCCAGCGCCTGCACGGTTGTCGACGATGATCTGCTGCCCCAACTGGGTGGAGAGCTGTGTGCTGAAGATGCGCGCTGAAGAGTCGGTCGCGCTGCCGGCGGCAAAGGGCACGATCAGGCGCAGCACGCGATCGGGGTAGGCCGTCTGCGCCATGGCGGGTGCCGCCGCTGTGCCCAGAAGGCACATCGCGATGAAGGCGCATTGGATGGAATGATTATTCATTATGTTGTTGTCCTCGGATAGTTTGAATGCAGAATCCATGACATCACGGTATTACGAAAAATTGCAACACTTGGGACTTATGCACTCACGCGGGCTGCCCGACGTTATTCGATTTTTAAACCGGCAGCCTTGATCACCGGGGCGATCTTCGCGCTTTCTTCCTGCACGAACTTGCGGAATTCTTCCGGCGTGCAGGTGATGACCTCGGCGCCCAGGGTCGTCAGCGAACTCCGGATCTCCGGCAGGTCCATCGTCTTCAGCAGCGCGGCGCGCAGTTTATCGAGGATCGGTTTTGGTGTGGCCTTGGGCGCCAGCATTCCCTGCCATCCGCTGTAGCTGTAACCCGGTATGGTTTCGGCAATCGCAGGTAAATCACCCATCATTGCGCTGCGGGTGAGCAGGGTATGGCCGATCGCACGCAGCCGCCCGGCTTTGACCAAGGCATTCACCGAAGGCGCCGGATTGATCGACCATTGCGATTCACCGGACGCCACAGCCACCGTGCTTGATCCGCCCTTGTAGGGCACGTGCAGCGATTCAAACTTGCCCATCGACTGCAGCAGCACGCCGGCAAGATGGCTTTGCGATCCGGCACCGGCAGAGGCCATGTTGATCCGCCCTGCCCTGGACTTTGAGTAGTCCATCAGGTCTTTCATGCTCTTTACCGGCAGCGACGGATTGACAACCAGCACATTTGGCGTCGCCGCGAACAGCGTCAGGAAGGCGTAGTCATTGAGCGGATCGTAAGGCAGCTTCTTGTGCAGCTGCGGGGCAATCGTCATCGCGGCCGATGAGGCGGAGATGATGGTGTAGCCGTCGGGATTGGCGGTCTTGGCAATCTCCATGCCGAGGATGCCACCGGCGCCGGGACGATTGTCGACCACCACCTGCTGGCCCAGCAGGTCGCTCAGCTTGTTGGCGACGACGCGGCCCAGCATGTCGGTCGAGCTGCCCGGTGCGTTGGGCATCACCATGCGAATCGGCCGGTTGGGATAACTCTTGGCGGCATCTGCTGCCAGCGCCGGTGCAGCAGACACCCCGAACGCCAGTGCCAGAACAATCAGTTTTGCTTGAATCATGATCTTCCTTTTTCTCGATGGACTTGAAAGTCCAAAAATGGCTGGGGCTGAGATGCCTGCCGCAACTGCTGCGGATTACATCGGCTTCAATCCTGCCGCTGTGGCCACCCGCTTCCACTTCGCAATCTCCGTTTTGATCAGCGCCGCGTGTTCCACCGGCGTATTGCCTACGGGCTGCGCGCCGCTGTCGATCAGCGACTGATGGTTCTTGGTGTCGTTGAGTGCCGTGCGCAGTGCGTCATTCAAGCGTTTGACGATCGGCTGCGGGATACCTGCCGGGCCGAGGTAGCTGAAGGGGCTGGTGACGACAAAATCCTTCACGCCCGATTCAACCATCGTCGGGACGTCCGGGAATGAAACAAACCGTTTTTCACCGCACTGCGCGATCATCCGCAGGCGCTTGGACTGAAGGTGCCCGGCGATGGCCGGAATGCTGACGAATGAATACTGCACGTGGCCGGCAACGAGGTCGACGATCGACGGGCCTGCGCCTTTATACGGAATGTGCACGGTGTTGATGCCGGCAGTGGCATTGAACAGCGCGCCGGAGAGATGGCCCAGCGCACCCTGGCCGGAACTGGAGAAGTTGAGCTGACCCGGGCGCTGTTTGGCAAGGGCAATCAGGTCCTGCACGTTTTTCACGGGCAGCGAGGGATGCGCGGCAAGGCCGGCGGGAATATCGGCGATGATGCCCAGCGGCGTGAAATCCTTTTCCGCATCAAACGGGATGTGTTTGAGCAGCGCCGGGTTGAACAGGAAACTCGCCGCCGCGATCAGCGTGGTGTAACCGTCAGGCGCGGCCTTGGCCACCATCTCGGTGCCGATGTTGCCGCCGGCGCCGGGCCGGTAATCGATCACCAGTTGCTGGCCGAGCGCTTCGCCCATCTTCGGTGCGAGCAGCCGGAACAGTACATCGCTGTTGCCGCCGGGCGCGTTGGGGTTGATGACGCGCAGGATCTTGTTGGGGAACTGCTGGGCCGCAACAGAACCGGCAGCGGCTGCAGAAAATGCGGCGATACCCACAAACGCCGCGCGCAATAGAGTCTTCGACATGGTGTCCTCCAGTAGATGATTTTTTTATGGGTGCTGCATTCAAATCATAGTCCAGCGCGGGGTAGCTGTCGTAATCAACGGTGCCGGGTTGATCACCCGGTCAGCCGTGAGCCATCCGGTTATTGCTCGGTCCGGCGCATGACCTTGCCGGTCATGGCCATGTCGGTTCTGATAAAGGCCGCCAGTTCCGCCGGGGTGCCCGGGACAGCTTCGGCGCCGGAATCAAAAAGCTGCTGCTTGACATCGGGCAGGTTGAGCGTACGGTTGATCTCCGCATTGATCTGGTCGATCAGCGCCACCGGCGTACGCGCGGGCGCAAACAGGCCGAGCGCCGCGCGCGACTCGTAACCGGGCAGGCCCGAAGCGGCCACCGTCGGCAACCCCGGCGCCAGCGCTGAAGGTGCCGCGGTGGTGACCGCAAGCGCACGGATGCGGCCGGACTTGACGTAGGGCGACGCCGCCGCGGAGTTAGGGAAGCTCAGCTGCGTTTCACCGGTGATCAGCGCCAGCATCGACGGGCCCTGCCCCTTGTAGGCAATGCGTACTATTTTGACGCCGGCCATCTGGTTGAAAAGTTCGCCGGCGATATGCGACGAGGAGCCGGTCTGTCCGGAGGAGTAGTTCAGTTCACCGCTGCGCGACCTGGCCAGAGCGATCAGCTGGCCGACATTTTGGACCGGCAACGACGGGTGCACCACCAGAACATTGGGCGAGGTGACCAATTGCGAAATGGGCAAGTAGTCGCGCTGCACATCCCAGGCGATGTTGTCACGCAGAAACTGCGAGGTCCACAGGCTCGCGCTCGCCAGCAACAGCGTGTAGCCGTCCGGCGGCGCCTTGGCAACCATTTCCATCGACAGCACGCCGCCGCGGTTGTCGACGATGACCTGCTGCCCGAGGCGTTCCGCCAGTTTGGGTGCAATCACCCTTGCGGTCAGATCAAGGCTGCCTCCCGGCACCGTGGTGACGATGCGCACCGGTCTGGCGGGATAGTTCTGTGCATCAACAGCCAGGCTGAATCCCAGACAAGCCAGCAGCAGCGCCGGTTTGAACGCCCGATTGCTGCAGAAACGATGGATGTTTGCCATGGCGCCACTCCCTTCATCAGAAGTTACCAATCACCTTACCAACCCATGCCGCGCCTGCCGGCGCGCAGCTTCAGCGGAACGCGGGTTTTGCCTTCAATGCATCCGTGGGGAAGGCGCGCGGCGATTGGCGCAGACCCATCGTCACCATGGCGCGCGCCATCTGCACCGCCGCAGGGAAGGCGCCGATCAGGTTGATTTCCTGATAACCCCTGGTGTCGAGCCCTACGCGCACTTCATCCAGAAAACACTGCTGGTGGGGTGAGGCGATGATCACGGAATCAACGCCTTCCTGTTCGATGGCGGTGCTGAACTGCCCGACCACCGCGTTCACGAAGTTCTGCACTTCGGGTGCGTTGGCGCGCGCCGGACCCTTGGGATATTTGCGCACCAGCACCATGGTGCCGGTCGAAGACAGCGAGGCGTAACGCACACTAGTGAGTTTGTGATTCATGCCGTAGAGCTGGGCATTGCGCCGGACGATCATCGCCTGGGCATCAGTGGTGGTCAGCGCACAGAATTTTTCGCCGAGCAGCGAAGCGAAGTGCATGGCCGAGTGCGCCGGGTAGGCCACCGGCAGCGTCGACACCGACATCGCCGCCAGGAAACCCGGTTCGATGCCCGCCTGGGTGATCACGGCGTCATATTTGTTCATCGCGCAGACCGCCTTGACGCGTTTGACCACGCCCACGGCAATATTGGTGACCACTTCATCATCGCGAGTTTCCGCGCCGTGATCGGTGGGATAACCTTCGTCGACCGTAATCTCCACGCCTTCTAGCTGGCCCTTGCTGCGCAGGCTCTCGACGAGGTCATGCATCATGAAATGCCCCTCCTTTGGATCGTAATTGACGCCGGCGCGCTGGTAGGGGGGAATGTCGACGATACGGATCACGGAATCCTCCTGGACAAATGGGTCATGCGGGTAAACCCGGATTGTTTTTTGCTGTGTCTGCGGCTGTTTTTATTTTGTTTGCCGAAATCCAACCGGCAGGGCGGCCGCAAGCTCTTCGGCAGACTAGACGCCGAGGGGCAAGCCGTCAATCGGTGTTCAGCGGATGGTCAGGCATGCTGCACTGCATTTAGCCCGGTTCCACATGACATTCCACTATGTGCTCGTGATACTTGGGCCGCCTCCCGGCTTCTGCTATTTTCCATGAGCCCTGCACCGGGTGGCGCACGACGGATCCACACACCATCAATAAAGGTATTTCATGCGACACGCCGCGAAGTCTGTCCTTTTGCTGCTGGTGCTCACCTTTGCCCAAGCGGCGTGGTCGCAGGCCTACCCGACGCGGCCGATCCGATTGCTGTTGCCGCAGCCGCCCGGCGGCACCATGGAAACCGTGGGGCGCATGCTGTCGCAGCAGGTCTCGGCGGCGATGGGCCAGCCCATCGTCATCGACAACCGCAGTGGTGCCAACGGCATCATCGCCGGCGAACTCACTGCCAAGGCGCTGCCCGACGGTTATACGGTGCTGTATACCTCGGCCTCCATCGTCAACAACCAGCTCGTGCACAAGAAACTGCCCTTCGATGCGCTGAAAGATCTCGAACCTGTGTCGCAGCTGACCACGCTGCCCGGATACTTGGTGCTGGTAACGCCGCAACTGCCCGCGAAGAACATGAAGGAGCTGATCGAGCTGTCGAAAAATCCGCGCACGCCGGTACATTTCGGCTCCAGCGGCCTCGGCAACAACCAGCATCTGCTCGGTGAACTGATCAATGCACGCTCGGGCGCAAAACTGGCGCATGTGCCTTACAAAGGTTTTGCGCTGATCATCACCGCGGTGATGGCCAACGAAATCCAGGTTGCTTTCAGCGCACCCCTGACGGTGATCCCGCACATCAAGGCCGGCCGGTTGCGCACCATCGCCTTCACCGGCGCCAAACGCTGGGAAGGTATGCCGGAGCTGCCGACGGTTTCCGAATCCGGTATCCCGGGCATGGTGTTCGAAGCGTCCTGGCACGGCCTATTCGCGCCGGCGGGCACTTCACCGCAGATCGTGTCGCGGCTGCAAACGGAATACGGCAAGGTAGTCTCCGTGCCGAAAATGCGCGACAGCCTCGGCGGCCATGTGCCGGTGGCAAGCGCGCCGCCTGAGTTCAGGAAATTCCTGCGCGAGTATTTCCGCGAAACCGCCGAACAGATGCGCATCGCCAATGTGAAACCCGAGTGATGGCGTCATCAAATTGTCGCCATTCCCGCGCCACCCTCACCTGCAAAGAACCGACTTCATGACCACCCCCTTTTATGCATTCGACACCGAAGATATTGAATACCTCCGACATGGTGACCAGCCGCTGCTTGCACGGCTGTTCAAGCCACGCGGTCCAGGGCCATTTCCGCTGGTGATTGAAGTGCATGGCGGCGCCTGGTGCCGCGGCACCCGCCTCAACAACAAAGTCATCCACGAGAAGCTCGCGCAAAGCGGCGTGATGGTGGCGGCGCTGGATTTCCGCATGCCGCCACAAGCCGGTTACCCCGACACCATTGCCGATGTGAATTACGCAGTGCGCTGGTTCAAGCAGCGCGCGACATCGATGAACGTTGATGCCAAGCGCATCGGCCTGCTTGGCACCTCCAGCGGCGGGCATATCGCGATGCTGGTAGCGATGAAACCGCAGGATCCGCGTTACGCCGCAATACCACTGGCCGGCGCCGCGCCGGGGCTGGATTCGACGGTGCGTTCCGTCGTGCTGGCTTGGCCGGTGATTGATCCGCTGGGCCGTTATCACCACGCGCAACGCCTGAAAACCCAGGGCGACTCCGGCCTGATCGACCATGTCGGCAACGACCATCTGAATTTCTGGGTCAACGAAGCGGCGATGGAAGAAGGCAGCACGACCATCGCGCTGGAGCGCGGCGATGCCATCAAGATGCCGCCAGTGCTGTATCTGCAGGGCACCGAGGATTACAACCATCCGCGCGCGGATCTGGATCGTTTTGTCGCAGGCTACCGCAAGGCCGGCGGATCGCTGGAGCTGCACCTCTATGAAGGCGAAAAGCAGTTGTTCATCCCGCAGCGGCCGGATGTGCCCGCGTCAATCGATGCACTGGGCAAGATCGTCGGGTTCGTGCGGCAGACGCTGGCCTGAAAACCCGGACGCATCCCGGAACTACTGCGCCTTGATCCCGCTCTGTTTGATCACCCGCTTCCACCGCTCGCTTTCTGCCTTGATATGCACGGTGAACTCCGCCGGCGTTGAACCCACGCCTTCCGATCCATCGGCTATCAGGTGTTTTTCCATCGCCGGCGCTTTGACCGCCTTGGTGGTTTCGGTGGCGATGCGCGCGATGATCGGCTTGGGCACGGCCTTCGGCGCGATCAGGCCATACCAATTGACCACCACCACGCCGGGGATGCCGGCTTCAGCCATCGTCGGCGTTTCCGGCATCGCAGGCGCGCGTTTGCCCATGGATACACCCAGCGCGCGCAACCGCCCTGCCTTGATGTGCTGCTGCGCCGAGATGATGGTGGCGAATGAAAAGCTGATGCGGCCGCCGACGAGGTCGGCATAGGCCGCGCCCATGCCTTTATACGGCACATGGGTCATTTTCGTGCCGGTGGCAATCTGGAACAGTTCGGTGGTCATGTGGATCGGGCTGCCGATGCCGGAGGAGGCGTAGGTCAGTTTTTCAGGATTGGCCTTGGCGTATTTCACCAGGTCGGTTGCGGTTTTGACGGGTAGCGTCGGGTGCGCGACCAGCACATAACCCTGGGCGGTGACCTGTGACACCGGCGCGAAGTCGCGCACCGGATCGAGTTTGGAGGGATAAAGCAGCGGATAGATCACAGTGGTGCCGGTGATCATCATCAGCGTGTGGCCGTCGGGCGCAGCATCGGCGAGAGTCTGCAGCGCGACCAGGCTGCCCGCGCCGGGACGGTTGTCGACCACCACAGTTTGCGCGAAGGCTTCGCTGAAACTCGCTGCGAGATTGCGGGTGACGCTGTCGGCGCCGCCGCCCGGCGCCAGCGGCACCAGGATGCGCATCGGCCGTGTCGGGAAAGTCTGCGCGTTCGCGCCAATACTCAGCAGCGCGGTACTCAGCGCCAGCAGGGTAATGCGGATTCGGGTGTTCAAGGCTCTCCTCCGGGAGATGGTGTTTGTATTGCATCAGGATACTGGGGAAACGGTACTAACCATACCGTACCGGCGGCCATCGGCCATTACTCCGCCGGCCGCTCCAGCCAGCGGCGCACGAAGCGGCCGCCCGCCCAGACCGCGGCGCCGAGCAGCAGCAACACGATCATTCCGCGCAGCAGTGCCGCCCACGCTCCGGCATCCATCGCGGGCAGCGGGAATTTCAGCAACTGCTCGCCGCGCTCCAGGATCCAGTGCCAGCCGGTATGCGCGACCAGCACCGACAGAATGATGATGCCGATGCGTTCAACCTTCGGGTTTTTGAGCAGCAGATTCAGCAGCGGCAGCAGGATCGCCAGCAACAGCAACTGGCCGAGTTCGACACCGATATTGAAACACAGCAGCGAAGTCACCAGATGTTCGCCGGCGAACTGCAGGGACTCGCGCAGCGCAAATGAAAACCCGAATCCGTGCACCAAGCCGAACGCAAAGGTGACAGCCCAGCGCCGCTGCAGGTTATTGATGCCGATGATGTTCTCCAGCGCCATCCACACGATGGAGACCGCGATCAGGGTTTCGATCAGCGGCGGGAACCACAGTCCGCCGGGCGCCCAGCCGAAAGCCGAGGCGATCAGCGTAATCGAATGCGCGACGGTAAACGAAGTCACGATCACCGTCAGCGGCAGCAGTCGGCGGAAGGGAATCACCAGACATAGCAGGAACAGCAGATGATCGATGCCTTCGAGGATGTGAATGAAGCCGGATTCGATGAAACGCAGCGCGGCCTGGTGCCAGCGCGGATCGAGGCGCACCAGACCGGGATCGCCGTGGAATTCAAAGACACGCTCTGCACCATCGGGCGGCAGAAAGCGCAGCACGGTGATCACGCGCTGGCCGAGACGGGCGAACTTCGGGTCAATGGCGAATCCGGATGCGGCGGAACGGACCGGGATCTCGAATTGTGCATCGAGAAGTTGCTGGTTCCAATAAAGGTCGGTGTCGGGCGGCAAGCGGTCACCGTGCAAATGCGCCATCGCCGTCTCAAAACTGCTGAAGGATTTGTCCGAAGCGAGCGAGATGCGCGCGGTGATCAGTTTCGGTGACTGCAGCCGGTCTTCACCTTGCTGCAATATCAGGTTGTCCGACAGCCACAGGGTGGCGGCACCGGCGAGCGCGCTGTCGGCGCGCCGCAGATCGAGGTAGCCGGGGCCGCGTGTCGGAAACTCAACCTCCCGCATTGCAGCAAGCGGGACGCGAATCAATAGCTGGAGCTGGTCACCCGCAGGCTTCACATAGGCCATGATGCGCACATTGCCTGGAATGTCATGCGCGGCTGCGGGATGCGCGAGCAGGCCCGCACAAGCGCAGACCGCTGCGAACCCGCGCAGCATCAATGACCTCCAACAATTCCACATCGCGGCCTTGCCTCCCCTTGCGACGCACTCACCGTGCCTTGAATGGTTGTGCCTATAATAACTGCACAATACCGGGACCACCCGGATTCCAGGGAGTGCAGCAGTCCGTATCCAATTACACGGCACGCACAAAAGGGAGGGGATCATGGCAATCATTCAACGCAAGCGCGGCATGTATGCCGGCGCCGCTTTTATTGCTTTACTGCTCGCTTTCGGCATCGGTCAGGCCGTGCTGCAGAACAAGGCCGACGCACAGGCACACACTGTGCAGGCGCCGATGTTCGAAGTCGATCCGCTGTGGCCGAAGCCGCTGCCCAATCACTGGCTGCTCGGCATGGCAATCGGCGTGCATGTCGATGAACAAGACCATGTGTGGATCATCCACCGCAGCACGGCCACGCTGCATGCCAACGAGAACGCGCTGGCACTGGGTGTAGGTGAATGCTGCCGCGGTGCGCCGCCGGTGCTGGTATTTGATCAGGCAGGCAATCTGGTGCGCTCTTGGGGCGGACCCGGGCCGGGCTACGAATGGCCGGGGTCCAACCACGGCATTTTCGTCGACCACAAGGGCCACGTCTGGATCGGCGGTAACGGGCCGAAGGATGCGCATATCCTCAAATTCACCAAGGACGGCAAGTTCCTGCAACAGTTCGGCGGACTCGGCAAAAACGCCGGCAGCAACAGCATGGAACATTTCGGGCGCGTCGCCAAGATCTGGGTGGATCCGAAAGCCAACGAGGCCTTTGTTGCCGACGGTTACCTCAACAAGCGCGTTGCCGTGCTCGACGCCGACAGCGGCAAGATGAAGCGCTACTGGGGTGCTTACGGCAACAAGCCGGATGACACGCCGCTTGCCAAATACGATCCGGCTGCTGCGCCGTCACAGCAGTTCCGCAATCCGGTGCACTGCGCCGACCTGTCCCAAGACGGCCTGCTTTATGTCTGCGACCGCCAGCACAACCGGCTGCAGGTATTCAAGCCGGACGGCACCTTTATCAAAGAAGCCTTTTACGCGAAGAACACGCTGGGCTCGGGCTCGGCCTGGGATATCGCGTTCTCCAAGGATCCGCAGCAGCGCTTCATTTTCATTGCGGACGGCACCAACGAGGTGGTACGCATCGTGCTGCGCGAGACGCTGGAGGAAATCACCAACTTCGGTGACGGCGGCCGTCAGCCCGGCCAGTTCTATGGCGTGCACAGCATCGCCACCGACTCCAAGGGCAACGTCTACACTACGGAAACCTACGAGGGCAAGCGGGTGCAGCGCTTCGTTTTCAAGGGCGTGGGCACGGTGAACGCAGGCCGGCAGGGCGTGCTTTGGCCGAAACGCTGAATTTTTTCTGCATCATTTGAATCCGGCCGCTTCTCGGGGCGGCCGGTTGTTTTTCAGTGGCCTTATTTATCGTATCCGGCGGGTTTTGCGATCCCGACCAGCCACGGCGCTTTTGCGATTACCGGCGATATTGGCTTTCCTGCGCGCCGGCATGACCAATTCATTGCACGGCCAGCGCCGCGCCCTCCAGCAAACGAAACTGCCGTGCCGGCGGCGTGCCCGCAATAAAATGCGTCGCTTCCAGTGCGGGAACGGCGGTTTGTTCGCAGAGTTTTTTAATGCGGTAGCGTTCAACAGGAATCGTTGAACGTACATCAGTTTCGCAAGTCACCTCGGCACAAGCGATGCGCTTTAGCCAAGCGCAGACTTTGAGCTCGGCGCCGGTGGCGTTGATGATTTCGGTCTGGAACGGAGCGCGCGCTGCGGCAGGACGCGCCGGCCAGTTCTCGGGGTGCACATCGATCAGCACCGTATAAAAGCTGCCGTTCACCTCCAGCATGCCCAGCACCTGCTCCATGAACAGCGAGAGATGCGAAGTATAGGAGAAGCCGCCGTAAACATCAGTCGCCAGTTTGAAGCGACCGAGTTCATCAGGGGCGTATTCCCGCAGGCGGCGGCCGAAGCGGTATTCGATTTTTCCGGGTTCGAGGATTGCTGCGGTCTGCCGCCAGTCGGCGGTGCGGCGGTCTTCGATCGACAGCGCCACGGCCCGCGCCTTGCTGCCGCGCTGTTCGCGCCCCTCGGCATGCATGGCGTCGAAACGTTCGCCGTAATAATCGAGTATCGCGCGGCCCTGCCCGGCACCGATGTCCAGCCAGCGGTCGGCAGGCCCGAGCTTTGCCAGCGAATGATCGAAATCGGGCAGCAACGTGATCGCATACGACAGCAGCGAGCGGTCGGTGACGTAATCCGCGGGCACCTGTTCGCCGCGGCTTTGATAAATCCGCGTCTGCTCGGTGATTTCCTTTTGCATCGGCGCACTCGGCGGCTTCACCACCGTGCTGCGCGGTTTGACAGCCTTGCCCTGGGCATGAACACCGTCCGGCATCACCAGCAAACCGGTGATGCAGACTGCGGTCGCGCCGAGCATGGCAATGCGGACAACAGACATGCCGCTTCCTCCTCGTTTTTGTCTGAGGAGGAATCTAACGCAAACAGCGGCAGCGCACAGAATCCATTTTGCTGTAACGGGTTCAAGGGACTGCCGGACCACATTGCGGAAATCGTCATAACCATATGTTTTTATTGTTATTTTTCTTTAAGCATTCGACGGGGCTCCGCGTTATATTGACTGGGCTGCATCGACTCATAAAAACAAACATTGCCCGTCAAAAGTCTGCCGTTACCGACTGAGGGAGGAGAACCACGATGTCCGCTGTCAAAGCATCGCTTTGCCTGGCCATGATGGTGTTCACTTGCGCGCTGCCGGCCCCGGCGCAGAAATATCCCGAGAAGAATGTGCGCCTGATCGTTGCCTTCCCCACCGGGGCATCGCAGATTCTCGGCCTGCTGGTCGGGGAAAAACTCGGCGCCGCTCTCGGGCAACCGGTGGTGCCAGATTTCCGCACCGGCGCCGGCGGCAATCTTGCTGCCGAACTCGCGGCCAAAGCGCCTGCCGACGGTCACACACTGCTGCTGACCAGTCCGTCGCTGGTGATCAGCCCCAGCCTCTACAAAAAACTCGGCTACGACACGATGCGCGATTTCGCGCCAGTGACGATGCTGTCGACGGTGCCCAATGTGTTCGTGATCCATCCGTCGGTGCCGGCAAAAAACATCAGTGAACTGATCAAGCTGGCGAAAGCCCATCCCGGCAAGATGAGCTTCGGTTCCGGCGGTGTCGGCTCATCGAACCATCTCGCCGGTGAACTGTTCAAGTCACTGGCGAAAGTCGACATCCTGCATGTGCCGTACAAGGGCGCGAGCATTGCGCTGACGCACATCCTGGGCGGTGAGGCGGAAATGGTGATGGTGACGGTCCCCGCAACCATCCCCTTCATCAACAGCGGACGGCTGCGCGGGCTGGCGGTGCTGGTGCCTGAACGCCTGCCGACACTGCCCAATGTGCCGACCACCGCGGAAGCGGGCATGCCCGAGCTGGTGATCAACACCTGGTACGGCCTGTTTGCGCCATCGGGCGTGCGCCCGGAGATTCTTCAGCGCATCAGCGCGGAGACGGCGAAGTTCATGCACACGCCGGAGGTGGGGAAACAACTCGCCGCCAGCGGCCTGGTGCCGTCCACCAGTACGCCGGCGGAGTTCAGCAGCTTCGTGCGCGCCGACATGGAGAAATGGAGCAAGGTGATCCGCGAGGCGAATATTACGGTGCAATAACGGCAGGCTTCGCCACGCGTGAGTCGATCGAGGCGTCACCCCGATTAACAAGCAGCATGATCTGCATGCCGAACAGGAATGCATACGCCACTGTATGCGCAACGAAATTACCGGTTTTGCATTAAGTCCCATCAATTGACCGGCGCTGCGGCGATTTGTTCCTTACAAAAAACAACGGCGCCCGGAGGCGCCGTTGGCAAAGCTGCGGCGATGCCGGAGTTCAAGGTCGCAGGTAGGCGTATCCCTCACGTTGCTGCAAACGCGTGATCTCGGCCACGCCGGAAGGCACGAAAGTGGATTCCTCGATGAACTGGCTTTTGTCGAGGTTGCGGTTGCGCAGGGTGATCTGGCAGACATCGAATTTCACGCCCTGGCCTTTGAGTTCCTGAACCGTGACTTCATAAGGATTGCCGTTGACATCCTTCTTGTCACGCATCAGGAAATCAACCCCCTGGGCATGGGTGACCACGACGATCTTCGCTTTGGGATTGACTTCAAGATGATTGCGCACGTTGCGTAATCCATTGGTCGCCTGCTCGAGGCCACCATTGATGTGATAAACGACCTTGTCTTCGGCGATAGAACCATCTGCCTTGCCGCCAATGCCCGCACAACCTCCCGCAGCCAACACGATGAGTGCCCCGACGAATGCCGATGCCATTTGCTTCAGCCGTTTGTTCATTTGTCACCTCCCTGGATGCGGATATAAGTGTTGTAGGCGTTGCGGCGATTGGCCTCGTTGAAAGCCGGCAGATGCGAAAACCGCGACCAATCGGTCTTTTTGTATGCGACTTCAAAATCCTCAAGATCGTCGGCGGCAGCCCCCATTTTCTGACGCAGGTACACCAGATATTCGCGGGTCAGCTGGAGATCGGCGGAGGCATTGGTTGATACGCCGCCGTGGCCGCCCACCATGATTTTGGGATTGAACTTGATGATGCGGTCAATCGCGGAGATCCAGGATTTGCTGTCGGCATCACCGACAAAAGGCAGCCTCCCGGCAAACATCAGGTCGCCGACGAACAGCACGTTTTCCTCTTCCACCACCATGGCCAGATCTTCCGGCGTGTGGGCCGGCCCGACGGGAAATACGCGGAAGGTATGCGCGCCGAGCTTGAACGAGGTGTCCTTGTCAATCCAGCGATCGGCAGGGATCAGCCGCATATTCTTGTCCATCCAGGGCGCGAGGCTGGACTGGCGTTCGGCCAGCCGCTGCCTTGAGGCTTCGGAGTTCAGATAGCTGCCTGCTGCGGGGTGGGCCCAGATTTCCACACCGAGATCCTTGAACGGCGGCAGACCATAAAAATGATCGGCGTGATAGTGACTGATGATGACGCGACGGATCGACTGCGACGTCACCTTGCGGATGGCGTCGATGAATTCCTTGCCGAGTACCGGTGTGCCCAGCGCATCAAACACCACGACGCCGTCGGTGGTGACGACAAACCCGGCATTGGAAGTGTGTCCACGGTTGACCGGGGAAGGCACGCCGGCTTCGCCACGGATGTAATAGACATTGGGCGTGATCCGGATCGCGTCAACAGCCCGCGCCGGCAAGGCACACAGCGCCAGCACGCATGCCAGCCCGGAAAGGACGATCCTTCTCACGCCAGCCCCTGGTTGCCGCTCATGCCGATGATCCGCGGGACATTGGGTGCGCGCGGCTTGATGACCTTGGTGTCTTTGAGGTACCGCTCGACAACATCCCACACCGGTTCGCCGGTTGCGCCGGCGGCAACAGGCGCCCAGCCAACAACCTTGTAGCGCCGTCCGGCTTCAATCGGCTTGCCGCCAAGGCGCATGTCGTCGATACGTTTGCCGATGGTGGCCCTGGGATCGCAGGCATAACTCATGCCGCCAACACGCACCATGTCACCGCCCTGCTGCAGGTAAGGGTCAGGGTTGAACAGGTTGTCGCAGACATCCTCAAGGATCGACTTGATGTCCGCGCCGGTCATCTCGTTGACGGTCACGCTGGGATAGGTGATCGCCGTCTGGTCCATCAAGTGTTCGCGCAGGATGGTCTGCCCCGGCAGCATCGTCGTTCCCCAGCGGAAACCGGGGGAGAAACCAATTTCGGTGCCTTTGACAGCCATCAGGGCATCAAGAATCAGTTGATCAAAAGTGCCGTTGAAGTTGCCGCGCCGGTAAAGCAGCCCCTCGGTTACAGCCAGCGGCTCGTTCAGCTTGGCGGCGTACGGCGCGCGCACGCGCTCAATCAGCGATTGCATCTGCGGATCCGCCGGCAGCAGGTTGGAGAACACGGGCAGCAGTCGATAACGGAAGTCGGCAACGCCGCTGCTGTTGACCTCGAGGTCGAGCACCGAAAGGAATTTGCCGTTTGAACCGGCATTGGTGACGATGGTCTTGCCGCCGGCATTGTTGACTACCACCGGTACCGGAACACCATCGTGGGTGTGGCCGCCCATGATGGCATCAATGCCGCGCACGCGGCCTGCCAGCTTGATGTCAACGTCCATGCCGTTATGCGAAAGCAGCACCACGGCGCGAGCACCCTTGCTGCGTGCCTCGTTGACGACGGCCTGCAGCTCCGTTTCCTGGATGCCGAAAGTCCAGTCCGGTACGAAGTGGCGCGGGTTGGCGATCGGGGTGTACGGGAAGGCCTGACCGACGATAGCCACGGGTACGCCGTTCATCTCGCGCATCACATAGGGTTTGAATACCGGGTCGCCGAAATCGGCGGTCTTGACGTTTTGCGCAACGAATTCGATGCGGTCCAGCGACTTGATGGCTTCCTGCACTCGTTTGTCGCCGTAGGTGAACTCCCAGTGCGCGGTCATGATGTCGACGCCGAGCTGCTGGCAGGCTTCGATCATGTCGCGGCCCTGCGTCCACAGCGACGTGGCGGAACCCTGCCAGGTGTCGCCGCCATCAAGCAGCAGCGCGCCAGGCCGGCTCGCGCGCAGGCGTTTGACCAGCGTTGCCAGGTGCGCAAAGCCGCCGACCTTGCCATAGCGTTTTGCAGCTGCGGCAAAATCGAGGTAGGTGAAAGCGTGGGCCTCGGCCGTTCCCGCTGCGATGCCCGCGTTTTTCAGGAGGTGTTCGCCAACCAGGTGCGGCAGTCGGCCCGCGGCTTCACCGACACCGATGTTGGCGCTGGGCTCACGAAAGTAGATCGGGAGCAGTTGCGCATGGCAATCGGTGAAATGCAGCAGGCTGATGTTGCCGAAACGCGGTGGGTCGTACAGTGCCTGTGCAACCTGGGCACGGGCGGCGTCGAGCGGCACACCGCAGGCGGCCGCAGCCGCCAGCGCCCCGAGAAATTCTCTCCGGTTCACTGATTCACCGGCGAATTCGGATCGAGCAACAAGGCCGTGACATCCTTGATCTGCTGCTCGGTCAGGATGTCGTTATGCCCGAAACGCGGCATGTTGGAGCAGGCCGAAAACGCCTGCGAATTGTAAATGCGGCCGTAAGCGTAACGCTGCATCTCGGGCGTTGGGCCGCCGCGCAGCTTGCCGAAGTTGTAGAGGCTCGGTCCGATGGTGCCGAACGAGATTTCATTCTTGCTCAGCTGGTGGCAGGCATAACAGTTGCCGCCGGATGGAGTCTTGGGATCATCGGAAAACTGCTTGCCAACCCCCCTCTGCGCAATAACTTCACCGGCCTTCCAGTCGCCCATCAGCTTGCCGTCAGCGGGATATTTGATGGTCGCCATATTGTTCTTTTCGATGCGCGCCGAAACTTCCGCTGGAATCCGGACCGAAGGCGGATGACTGCACAGCTTCTGCGCTTCGTCCTGATCAAGCCGGTCGAGTTTGGCTTGTCCTTTTTCCTGGAAAGAGGCTTTCATGATGGCCAGGTCATTGGCCGTCACTGGCTGAATTTCGCGGGGTGCTGTCGCGCACCCGGCGGCAACAAGGCCGGCGATCACGACTGCGGGCAGTGCCCAATGTGCCGTTTTCATGATGTCGTCTCCTTAGCGTTTGATGGCCGGCGCGTTGAAGGCTGCGCCATTGGCGTTGTAGGCAAGAAATGCGGTCAGCGCGATCGAAAGTTCGGAACCGAATACCAGGTCGGGAAAGCGCTGCTGACGGAAACAGTCGTTGATGCGCCACTGGAAGGTACGCAGCTCGCCCTGCGAAACGCGGTAAGCGGGCCAGGTCGTATATCCCAGTTGCGCGCCTTTTTTCTGGGTCAGGTTGGGCAGATCCTGCAGCCGGATGCGTTTGTTGTCCTCGCTATGGCAGGTCGCACAGGAAAAGTCATGCGGTCCGCCGCGGAAATAGAAGGCCTTTTCACCGAGCTCATAGGCCTCCTGCATTTTCTGGTGATTCAGGGAGACTTTCATGACCACGCCTCTGGATTCAGAAGTGATCCATGCCGCGAGCGCCTCATAGTCGGAGCGGCTGCTGCCGGAACCGAATACGCGCTTGGTAGCATCCGCGCGGCTGAATCCCTGCAGTGTCACCATGCAGTGCAGGAGCCGGCTCTCCAGATCCATCACCTTGTCCGCATCGGAGAAGTAACGCGGCAGCTCGGCATAGGCGCCCTTGACTACCCCGCGCCCCTTGCCCAGGTCGCATTGTTCCAGCGACACCTGCTTGGGGCCACGCTTCTGTTTCCACAAATCCTCACCGCGGGCTTCCCACAGTTCGGCGGGATTGCCATCCTGCAATTGCGCGCGGTAGCGGGCAATTTCGTCGAGTGTGGTGTTTTGCGCATGGGCACCGGACGCGAATATCGCACCCAGCAGCGCAGCAATGCCAATCAATCGGGTCATCATGGTCTCCTCACCGTTGTGGAAGGGACTGCCGCTTGCAATCTCGCCAGCCCTCTGCTTCATACCAGTCACCCGCCGCTTGATGCGGGTGCATTGCACTCAAGTCTGTTCTTTTTTTGGATCAGTTACTTGAAATATTTCCCGCAAGAACCGGTTATCCATCAATTAATTGATAACCCCTTCGTCGCTACGTTTTTCACCTTTGTTATCTTCCCAGGTGACAACGACCTTGTCGCCTTTCTGGCCCCCTTTGAAATCGAACTCCAGATAGGGATTTTTGGAAACTGCCGGGCCCCACTGCGCGGTCAGCACGGTCTTGCCCTGGTGAGTGGCAGTGACGCTGCGGATGTAGTGCGCGGGTACCAGTTTGCCGGATGCATCCTTGCGCTGCCCGGTTTCCATTTCGTGGCTCATCAGGACTTTGACGTTCACTGCGCCATCACGTGCGGTTGCACGAATTCTCATCGGATCTGCCATGATTTTCTCCTTGTGGGGTCAGCCGCCGCAGCCGCCGAGAGTGATCTTGATTTCCTGCTTGGCCATGTAGAACTTGCCTTCGGCCTTGACCAGCGCATAGACATCGGAAGTCTGGCCCATCTTCACCCGGGTCGAAATGCTGCCCGTGGTTCCGGCCGGAATGACAAAACTGGCAACCAGCGGCGTCGGGTTCTTCTCCACCAGCAACGTAATCGATTCCGTGCCGGGCAGTTTACTTTCCACCGCAACGGGCACCACTGCTCCATTCTCGGCTATGGCAGGGGCCTTGAAGACGATGGCGTTGGAGGCGGCCGGATTCTGGGCGCCCACCGCACGCAAAGCCTCCGCCAGCGTTTTCATCGAAAACGCATCGGCCTGGGCCAGCGCTTCGCCGGGTTTCAGAATGCCTGCCGAGAGCAATAAGGCCAGCAGGCCTCCGCCTGTTTTGATGGCTTTTCTGCGCGAATGATTCATGTTTCCTCCTGGTTTACTCAGTCTTAAGTATCCAGCGCACCAAGGTGCGCAGGTCCTGCTCCTGCAAATTCGCAAACGGCGGCATCGGTACGTTGCCCCACACACCCTGCCCACCTGATTTCACTTTGGCCATGAGCTTGTTTTCGGCGCCGCTGTCGGCACGATATTTGGCGGCAATTTCGGCGAACGCAGGCCCGATGCCACGCTGCTTCGCGGTATGACAGGCCATGCAGCCAGCTTTTACGGCAAGCGCCTGCGCGGGGTCGGCGGCCGGCGCCGCAGCTGGCGGTGTTACCGCGGCAACCGCAGCGCCGCCGGAAAGGCTGACAGCGCGCACGGGGCCGAACAGGCGGTTCTGCTCGACAAAGTCACCGTGGGATCCGCGGGCATGATCGGGCAACGATGAGGTAATGCGGGGTTCCGGTCCGCAGTTTTTCATGCAGGCCTTGGCACTGACATCGGGTTTGCCCCGGGTATCCCAAAGACCGTGATCGCGGGTCAGGCCGTTGCGGTTGGGAAGCCGCGCCTGCACTTCTGCCATGTTTTTATCGGAAAGAACGAAACTGTCGGGAACGATGTTGCCCTGGTTGAGCAAATATGCGGTCAGGGCATAAACCTCGTCGGCGGTCAGCGTTTTCGGCGCATTCCAGGGCATCGCGCGGTTGATGTAGTCCCACAACGTCGAGATCCGCGACAGTTTCATAACCGTCGTACGCTGCTCACCGCCCTTCGCCAGTGCAGCAACCCGGCCGGTTTTGATGTCTTCGGGAGTGATGCCGCCAATGAGCGGCGGAAACATCTGGTTGGATTCACCAAAGCTGCCGTGGCAAGAAGTGCATTTGGCCTCCCACAGCGTCTCGCCTCTGGAGACACTGCCGGAGCCGGGCGGCAAGCCTTTGAGATCGCCGCGAACGTCAATGTCCCAGGCGGCTATTTCTGCGTTTGTCGCTGCGCGGCCAACCCCGGGGTAGAGCGGTTTTGCGGTTTGTGCAGCCGCCTGCACGCATGCACCGGCGGCAAGCGCGAAGACGACAAGCTTCGCATTATTCCACCTGGACATTGGAAACTTCCCCGTTTGCTGCCACCAGCCAGGACTGGATCGCATTGTTGTGATAGATCGAACGCGTGCCGCGAACCGCGCGCAACTGCGCAATTTTCGGCTGGACATAACCGGTATCGTCAATCGCGCGGCTTTGCAGTATTGCGGGACCGCCATTCCAGACCCAGTCAATGTTGAACCGCGTCAGGGCCTTGGTCAGCACCGGATTTTCGAGGCGCGCCTCTTTCCAGTTGCGGCCGCCGTCAAAAGACACATCGACGCGGCGGACGCGGCCGCGGCCGGACCAAGCCAGGCCGGTGACGTTGTACTGCCCCTTGTTCAGCAGCACCTGGCCGCCCGAGGGCGTCGTGATGACGGATTTGCATTCCTGCACGGAAGAATATTGCCGGTGCAATCCGTCGGGCATCAGGTCGATGTAATGCAGGGTCTCTTCGCGCGTGTCCCAGGGTTTGTCACCGACTTCCAGCCGCCGCAGCCATTTGACCCATGAAACGCCCTGCACACCGGGCACCACGAGCCTGAGGGGATAACCGTTCTCAGGGCGCAGAAATTCGCCGTTCATGCCCCAGGCAACGATCACGTCATCCAGCGCGCGGTCCATGCCGATGGTGCGGGTCAGACCTGATCCGTCGGCGCCTTCCGCAAGAACATAACGGCCTTTTTTGATATCGGCGCCGCAATGCTCCAGCAGTTTGGACAAAGGAACACCGGTGAACTCGCAGCAGGACAGCATGCCGTGGGTGTACTGCACGGTGGGGACGGCGACATTGCCCCACTCCATGCCGGTATTGGCCCCGCATTCAATGAAATGGATGCGCGAGACCGAAGGCAGGCGCATCAGGTCATCCATGTTGTAAATCCGCGATTCGCGAACCAATCCGTGGACCATCAGTCGATGCTGACGCGGGTCGATATCCCACCAACCCTGATGGTGACGCTCAAAATGCAGGCCATTGGGCGTGATGATGCCGAACAGGCCCTGCAGCGGCGTAAAGGCCACCGAGGATTGCCCGGCCCTGGTCAATCCGGGGCTTTCGCGGCGTTGCAGATTTTTTTCAAACTCAGACGGCATGCCATAACCCCGCGCCGCAACCGGCTGACCCAGACCTGTCGAGTGGGCGGGTAATTTGAGGATGGCCGGATCACCCTGGGCGCGCGCAACGCCTGCGCCCGCCAAAGCAGCGACAGCACCTCCCGATAGCGTCAGGGATTTTTTGAGGAATCCCCGGCGATCTTCCGGCGCAGGGCGCACCTGTCCTGTCGGAGCGGCCGGTTTGCTGTTCATGCCTTAGATTTCCGTTTCGCCGCTGGCGGCATCAGATCGACCAACTGGCGCTTCAGCTGACTGCGGCCTTCGATGGTTGCCGCGATTCTGTTGCAGGCCGACCGGCACAGTTCGATCATGGTGTCGTCTACCATGCGATAAAAAATCTTGTTTCCCTCCCGGCGCCGCTCTAACAAACCTAGCCGGCACATCAAGCCCAGGTGCCGTGAAATATTGGATTGTGTCGAGCCCGTCAGTTCAACAATCTCCGAAACGCTTCGCTCGGATTGGCAGATGGCATGAATGATTTTCAGGCGCGCAGGCTCCGACATCACGGAGAAATAATCCGCGACCTCCTCAAATATTTCTTCAATTTCGCTCATGTCTCACTACACCATAGGAATTTCACGCGCAGGAATATATGCGGCTGCACTCATATAGTCAAAGATTTTTTTTGTAACGCGCCCGCTGCAAACCCGACAACTGAATTTGCGCGGCGAAGCATGGCGCCGCCGGCGCCCGGCAAATTTATTTTTAAATCAACAGTGTCTGAAAATGCTGCATCGGGACAATGCGATTGGCAGGGTGTTAGGATAAGTTAGGATAAGACCAACGTTGCCAGCCGGTGTCTGACCGGCACTGACTTTGAGGAGGTTCGCCATGAATGCCGCCCATCCCTTCGCCCCGCCGGTCGTTGATGCATTGACCGTGCGCGTGCTGGTCGATTCGCGTTACGAGCGTTTCCTGCCGCGCATGGCGCATCCGCATGTGAAGATTGAACATGTCGGGCGCATCACCGGCCGCCCCGAAAGCACCTTCGCCTGCGAGTGGGGCCTGTCGCTGCATCTCGCTTCAGAGAAGGACGGCGCCAAGGCGCAGTACGTGCTCGATTTCGGCTATACCCCGGAAATCATCAACCGCAATTTTGATCTGCTGGGCATCGAGCCGGGCAAGATCAACGGCCTGATCCTCAGCCACGGCCACCTTGACCATTTCGGCGGGCTGCAGGGTTTTGTGAAAAAGCACCGCGGTCAGATGCGCGATGACATCGCGCTGTATGTCGGTGGCGAAACGGTATTCCGCACCAAATGGGTCAAGGAAGGCGGCGAGACTCTGGAGTGGTGCACGCTGGACCGCGCCGCGCTCGAAGCGCAGAAGGTGATGCCGATGTGCTGCCCGAAACCGCAGGCGCTGGAAGGCGCTTTCACCTCGGGTTACATCGAACGCACCTCGTTTGAGGAAGTCACCGGCGGCTCACTGGTGGTGGATGACCATTTCAGCGAGGCCGAACGCGCGGGCAAACTGGTAAAGGACAGCCATCCCGACGAACACGCAACCTGCTATATCGTCAAAGGCAAGGGACTTGTGGTGATTTCATCCTGCGGCCACACCGGCATCATCAATACCGTACGCAGTGCCATGAAAGCGGCGAACGTCGACAAGGTGCATGCGGTGATGGGCGGCTTCCACCTCGGGCCGGCGAATGTGGAATACCTGCAGCACACGCTGAAGGAACTGCAGGCGATCAACCCCGACGTGATCGTACCGATGCACTGTACCGGTGAGCGTTTCATCGACATGCTGCGCCAGAACATTCCGGACAAGGTGGTCTACTCCAACGTCGGCAGCCGCTATACCTTCGGCAGCTGAACCGGCAAACCGGTTAGACTCCATACACAAAATCAATTGCGCCGGCTGTGAACCGCGCATTTTTGCAGCAACCGCCGCTACCCGTCAGACCACGGAACGGGGGGTGATCATGGGAGGATTTCAATGCAAACGCCGATGCCGTCCGCAGGAACCGCTATTGCACGTTTCGTCATGCGCACCGGATTGCTGGCCAGCCTCGCTCTGGCCATGGCCGGCTGCGTCACGCCGCCGGTGGCGCCGGAACAGGGCAGCCGTCCGATCACCGGCTACCTCGATTACTCCTATGACAAGAATTCGGTGCTGTTCAACACCAGCGAGCGCTATTCGCAGTCGGTGTTCTTCGACACCTTCTACCCCTTTGATCCGTCGCTACGCTACAACAACGCTGAAGCGATGGTGCGCTACGAATTGGAACTGAAGCCGTTCATGCACAACAGCGTGCTAATGGTAGCGCTGGCCGATCTGCGCAAGATCTATGCGCCGTTTTTCAGCTACGCCGTGGATGCGGCGAACCAGCAGTTTTCGGTGGAACATCATTTTTTCCGCAAGCGCATTGCCGCAGGTTCGGGCTCGCGGGCGCCGCGGGTTGAATACACCAAGATTGCCTGGAAGGGCCGCTACGCGCTGGATAACACCGCGGCAAGCGTGTCATCCGCCACCCACGCCACGACCACTGACCGCAATGCCATCGACAAATCCGCAGTGACGGTATCGACCGGTCCAGTGGCAGCAACGCTGGACGCGGCGCCGGTGTGGCGCGACGGCAAGATTTTTGTGCCGGTGGCGAGTTTCATGCGCACGCTCGGCAAAACCATCACCAATGATGTCGCGGCAAGCGGTTATCTCGCGGTCAGCCATGTCGGCCCCTCCGACACGACCGATGACCTGTTCAATCCGCAATATAAGGGGCTTTACCCGAATACCCCGATCACCCCGGAACGGGTGAAGACCATAAACGGACTGCTTAACCGCGAAATCACCAAGGGCAATCTGTGGTTCGCCTATTACTTCGGCGACATCAATGTGTTCAGCGGCAAAACCGATGCGGATGGCAAGGACATCAACACCGCCATGGCGGTGGACCGCATCCTGCCCTACCGCCTGTATGTGCCGAAAAACTACGCCCCGAATACGCCGAGCAAATTCACTTTCATGCTGCACGGCGGAACCGGCAACGAAAACGCGCCTTTTGAACGGCCGAACGATCACCTGAAAAACCAGCCCTCCCCGATGCCCGGCATCGTGACTTTCGAAGACTATGCCGACCATTACAATTACATCGTGCTGTCGCCGAACGGCTGGACGCGTAACCCGATCTGGGGCAGCGGCCCCGGAGAACAGGCGATGCTGCACACGCTGGCCGAGGTCAAGCGCTTCTACAATATTGATACCGACCGCATGTTCATTTTCGGCAACTCGGCCGGCGGCGCGGGCACGATGAACTTTGTGCGGCGGCACGGCGGCCTGTTCAAGGCAATGGCACCGACAGCTCCTGGCAGCAGCAAACCGTTTGCCGCCGATCTGAAAGGCCACATCCTCGACATGCCGACGCTGATGTCATGTTTCACCGCGGACGTCACCGTGTTTTATGCCGGACCCGTAAAAACCTCCTGCCAGTCGTGGTATCAGGAAAACATCAAAGACAGCATGCGCAATCTGACGCTGGTCAGTATCGACAACGGGCATCACTCCTACGGCCCGGCGTCTGTGTACCAGATGACCTTTGATTTTTTTGAACGCGTACTCGACCGCCGGCAGCCGGCGAATATCGGCAGCGTGCGATTTGCGGCCGGCAAACCCACTGCGACCGTCACTGCAACCGGCGGCAGCACAGCAATGGTTCAACTCGGCAGCGCACCGGTCAGCCGCGATGGTGTGCTCACGGTGGCGCTGGATGACCTCGCAACAATCTATGGCACTGCAGATTTCCGGATTTATGACGTGCACGCCTACAACCGTACGCCGGCCGATCTGGTCTCGGTGAAAACCGTCACTTACAACCGGATTACGGTGAACATCAAACCCGGTGAACGCTTCCTGCGGGTCGGCGGCGCGATCCATGCCAACGACACGACGGGACTCACCAGCAAAGTGTCTGCAGACGATCCACGCATCGACAAACGCACCCTGTCGGTTGCTGCGCAGAACTTGAACGGCAAACTCTTCGTGCCGGTGGTCGAGTTCATGCAGTTTTTCGGCAAGACGGTGACGGTCGAATAAATCACTGTAATCCGCCGTAATAAAAACAGGGCCTTGCGGCCCCGTTTTTTTGGCGGTCCTTAGCGGATATCGAGCAGTTCGGAAAGGTTCTTCCAGAGAATCTTTTCCTTTTCCGAGGCACTGAGTGTCTCGCGGTCTTCCAGCCATTTCACCGGCGAGGGATGCCAAGGCACGAAGGGCCAGTCGCTGCCCATCACCACGCGCTCGGCACCGACACGGTCAATCAGGAAACGCAGCGTGGCTTCGTCGCCGACAACGGTGTCGTAGTACAGCTTGCTCATATAAGCACCCGGCGGCTGCGAGGTGCTACGGGTCGGGGGACGGTCATGCCAGGTCTTGTCGATGCGACCCATCGCCAGGCAGGCCGGGCCGCCGCCGTGGGCGATGCAGATTTTGACGTCCGGGCATTTCTCCAGCACGCCGCCGGCCAGCAAGACGGCGGTGACGATGGCGTCATCGAGGATCACGCCGAGGCTGTTGTTGAGGCCGTGGCGGCTGATGCGTTTCTGCAGGAAGTTGTTGCGCGGCTGCGGATGATAGAACAGCACCGCGCCGATTTGCTCCGCCGCCTTGAAGAAGGGCAGGAATTGCGGATCGTCCCATTGCACGCCGTTGACGCTGGTGTCGAGCGAAGCGCCCTTGAGGCCCAGGTTGGTGACCGCGCGTTCGAGTTCGGCAATCGCCAGGCCAACGTCCTGCACCGGCAGGGTTGCAAATCCGGCCAATCGGCCGTTGCTGCGGCGAACGGTTGATGAAAGTTCATCATTGAAGTCACGCGCCAGCGCGAGGCCCTGCTGCGGCTCGAGGTGATAACCGACAAAGGGCGTGTGGATGGACAGCACCTGCACATCGACCTTCTGCGCATCCATGTCCTTGATGCGCTGTTCCATGCTGTAGCGCAGCTTGGGCGAAGAGAATTCGGTGCGCTCGCCGTTCGCCACCATGATGCCGGAGCCCTCGCCGGGCTCATGACGGAAACCGTGCCAGTCCTGTTTTTGTTCAATGGCCCGCCACATCGAGTCAGGAACGATGTGAGCGTGGATGTCGATGGTTTTCAAGTCGGTTCTCCGCGCAGCAATAACGTTAATAAAATGAAGGGTCTGAAACAAAGAGGGCACACCGGGCCCGGCAAGCTGCGAGAATATCAGCTTGGCTGCGATGTTTAACCTGGCCCGACCTGAAAAGCCGGCTTTGTATTGACGGATTGATGAACGACCCGATCGACATACTGCGCAGCAGACAAGATGGCGTGACCGTGCCCCGGATCGGCGTGATGATCGCGGTCTCGGTGCTGATTCACCTCCTCGCGCTGCTGGGTCTGCCCTCGATGAAGGTTCATCTGCCGAGTGACTCCGATTCACCGGAGACCTCCAGCGCGCTGAGCCTGCGCCTGGCACCGCCCTTCCCGCCGTCAGCACCCGCAATTCCGGCGCCATCCGCACCGCAAGCTCCCGTCCGGCGTCCGGCACCGGTGGTGAAACCACCTTCCGCGCCGCCGGTCATCGCGCTCAACAAACCGGCACCGACGCCCGCGCCGTCCGCCACACCGGCACCACCGCCCCCGGCCATCGCCGGCGACATGGATTCCTATATTGAAGCCCGGCGCCGCGCCCGCGGTGACAACACGCCCGTAGCACCACCGCCGATCGAAGATGACGATGCCCGTGCCCGGCGTGCCATTGCCGGCAACCTCGGCACGATCCAGGACCGCAATTTCGGTTTCGACCCGCGCCGCGGCGGCGGCATGTTCCAGATCGAACAGTTGAACTCCGACTACGCCTCGTTCATCTTTTACGGCTGGAACAACAACATCAACCGCAATACCAAACAGCTGATCGAAGTGCGCAAGGGCAACAACAGCGACATCCGTTACGCAGTGGTGCGCAGGATGATCGCGCTGATCCGCGAGAACGCGCAGGAGGATTTCATCTGGGTGTCGCAGCGCCTGGGCCGCAGCGTATCGCTGTCGGCGCGCCCCCGCGACAATGCCGGACTGGAGGAATTCATGATGCGCGACTTCTTCCCCGATGTGGTTCCGGCGCAACGCTGACCGCCGATCATCGTTTAGACTTCTGCCCCATGCCCGGACTTTCTTTTTCGCCAACATGGATCGGCATCGCTGCTGCGGTTCTGACAACCTCCGCCTTCGCGCCGCAGGCCTTCAAAGTCTGGAAGACGCGATCGACACGCGATGTGTCACTGGCGATGTTCCTGATGATGGTGACGGGCAACGCGCTGTGGCTGCTTTACGGCATTCTGATCAACGACCTGCCGCTGATCGTCGCCAACGCGGTGACGCTGGCGCTTGCCGGCATCATTCTCGCCGCCAAAATCCGCTTCCGTTAACCGGACAGCGGCCGGCCGCAGGCCTGTTTGTAAAACACTTCCGCAGGCGTTTTGGGGCGGACCGGCACCCCGGCCATGCGCCTGGTTTTCCTGACCACAGGCGCCTCACGGGCGACCATGGCCTCGCGGATTTCCGCACTGATGCGCGAGGACTGCGCATTGGCGAGGGTCATGGCATCGAGGTCTTCGCGCGCAATAAAATTCATCGTGTTGCAGTCGGTCGCGAGAATGATGCCGATCAGACGGTTCACCGCCGGCGCTGCCAGCGACTTCCCCATGATCGTGCGCATACGCCGTTCTTCTACATCACTGAAGCCGAGCGCGCAGACACCCTCGCGGGAATGCCGGTGGACGCCGAATCTTCCGCCGTCGGCAATCATGCATTTGCGGCCGCCGAGAAAAACATAGGCACAGGCGGAAAAGCTGATGCCGCCGCCGGCCGACTTGAGCACCATGATGCTTTCATACAGAGCTGGCGCCGCACCTGCTGCAGCCCTTCGTTAAACGTTTTTATCAGGGTGTCGTCGATCAGCCCATCGATCATCAGAACGCACTGGTTGCCCGCAGCCTAAAATCGGCTTTGCCCTATGCATAGGCAGGACTGGTTTGCTGGACGCCGGTCCGGGCCTGTGCCGTGGCCGCAATGACCATTGCGAAAACCGCAATCAGTTTTTGCAAAATGCTGTTGTTGATCAATGTTCCGCCCGGGATATCCGTGTGTAATGAAAACCCATAACCGGGTTACACGGCGGATCATACAAGCGGCAATTCCCCTCCGCAGCAAACTGCCGTGGTTTCAGCGCCCCCTGTCCTGCGGGCTACGGAGCCGGCCCTGAACCCTGCCCTGACTTTCGTGTTCGCGGCCCGGCGGCGCGCGCAACCGCGGCGATTCACTCGGACTACTATCGTGCCGCGCCATTGCACGCGGCTCAAAAGCCTGCGGCGCACGAAATTGTGGCGAGGTTTGTGCCGGACGTTGCCGGTCTTCACGCGGGCTTTGCACGCTCGGAACTTGCGGGACAGGCGTTACCGTTACGGGGGCAGCGGGCGCGCGCCGGTCTTCCGCCCTGACCAAAGACCTGAACGACTCCTGCACAAGCTGTTCGCGCGGTGCTGTCTGCACGACCTGCGGGCCTGTCGCGTAACGGCGCACCTCATGGTTGCGCATATCATTTCCACGCGATTCATGACCGCGCACTTCATGACGCTCATGCTGCGGATATTGCGGATGCGGCGCTTCGCGACGCGCCGGCGCAGACGGCTGCTGCTGAACCGGTGCATTCGCTGCCGGGCGCTCCGGTGGCTGCCGGCGCAGCGTCGTTTCCCGCGGTTGATCGCGGTAATACTTTTCACGCACTTCGTTGTGGTGTTCGCGACGCGGATAACGGTCGCCGGAATAGTAGCGCTGGTATTCCGGTGACGCGGCGCGCACCACGGCACGATGATCCCAGTGATCCCAGCCTCGGCGGTGCTCGGCCCAGCGCGTGCCCCAATACAAATCCCAGCGCGGCGGTGCGCTGACAGCCCAGCCGTGGAAATACACCGGCGGATTGACGTAGTAATACACGGGAATCCGCAGCACGAACAACGGTACGTCATAGGGATCAATGCGGTCCCAGGGGCCGTCATGCCAGGCGCTGCGATACCAGCGCTCGTCCTGGAACACCCAGTAAAAACCGTCATAAAAAAAGTAGTTCACCCGGGCGTGCGGCGCGTAATACACCGGATAGCCGGGTACCGGCACCAGATCAGGATGAACCGGCTGGAAAATACCGATGCGCGCACCGGGGATCGCCATCTCGATACTGACCTGCGCTGCCGCCGGCAGTGCCATGGCCAGCGGCACCAGCAGCACGGCCGTTGCAATCAGCATACGGTGCAGCGCAGATTTAACGGCGACCACGACCATGTCCGCCGTAATAACCGCGGCCAGCCCAGCCGCGGGAGTATCCAAGGTGGATGGACGGACCGAAATAAGTCGGGCCGTAAACCAGAGGCGGACCGTAGTACAACGGCGCAGGCACATAGACCACGGGCGCCGGCTCATAGAAACCGGGCTGGGCCGGCACCGCGACGCAGCCACTCAGGGCAGCCAGTGCGGATGCGATCAATAGCACTCGTAATACTCGGACGGGTTTGTTCATATCGGCTTTCTCCTCGTGCTTATTGGACACGAAGGTTAAGCGCTGTTCACCGGGGATTTTGTAAGAGTTTGTAAGCGTTTGTTAATGGCTGAGGTGATGAGGACGTGCTGTTGCTACGCGGCGACAACCCGCCGGCAGACGCTGCCCTGGAGCGGCGCAGCAATAAAAAAACGGAGCACTGTAGCTCCGTTTTCAACGGGTGCGGCGCGGTTATTCGACTTTGGCGCCGGAAATCTTCACGGCTTTCGCCCACTTCCCGGTCTCCATGGCATGAATCTGCCAGAAATCCTTTGGCGTACCGATCATCGGATCGCCGCCGAGCTCAGCAAGCCGCGCGCGCATTTTCGGATCGTTGAGTCCGTCATTCATCGCCTTGTTGAGTTTGGCGATGATTGCCGGCGGCACACCCTTGGGCACGCTCATTCCAAACCAGGCGCTGGCTTCGAAGCCGGGAATGGTTTCGGCAATCGTCGGTACATCCGGCAGCGCGCTGCTGCGTTTGGCGGTGGTCACCCCCAGCGCGCGCAGCGTTCCGGACCGCACATGACCGATCGACGACGGCATGTTGTCAAAAATGACCTGCACGTTGCGGCCGTTGACCAGTTCGATCAACGCCGGGCCCGCGCCCTTGAACGGCACGTGCAGCAAATCAAGGCCGGTGGCAGCCTTGAACAGTTCGCCGGTCAGATGCACCAAAGTGCCGCTGCCCGAAGAAGCCATGTTCACCTTGCCGGGATTCCTTTTCGCGTAATCGATGAATTCCGGCACCGATTTCGCCGGCAGGTCGCGGGTGACCACCATCATGTTCGGTACGCGGACGATGCCCGCGACGCCGTCCATGTCCTTCAGGAAGTTGAAGGGCAGTTTGCTGCAAAGCGTGGCGTTGATGGCATTCGCGGGATTGACCAGGAACACGGTATAGCCGTCGGGAATCGCCTTGATCGCGATTTTGCGGGCGAGGATGTCGGTGGTGCCGGCAGGCGGATACGGCACGATCCAGCGGATCGGACGCTCCGGATATTTGTCGGCCTGGGCGTTAGTGTCGGCAGCAAGACCGAGGAAAGTGGCGCTCAGTATCGCGAGCGCTGCAAGACTTGCACTGATCATCGAACCAATCCTACGGTGGGTGAGACGGCCTGTCTTTTTATTGCCGTCAGCGCCGCTATAGCCGTTCCCGGCCGGATTGTGCGCGCCCCGGAATTACAAGACCCGCTGGGCCATAAGCCCGAAGGTGCCGATCAGCGCCAGCCCGATGAGAATCACCGTCACGCCGATGGCCCGCGGGCAAATCGCAACCAGCGGATCCAGCTTGACCTTCATGTCATCGGCACCCTTGGTC
>Ga0222713_10000438_pt1 | contig 46739 bp, 29 predicted proteins | sample C33_649DmetaG_FD_165061 | JGI IMG/M metagenome (GOLD analysis project Ga0222713, IMG submission 165061) | Estuarine water microbial communities from San Francisco Bay, California, United States - C33_649D | ecosystem: Environmental > Aquatic > Marine > Unclassified | place: USA: California... | reverse complement strand
GAACAGACGCGGCATGTGTACTTCACTGTCGCCCGCCGCTGCAGCCGCAACTGCTGCCGCGGCGAGGGGAGACGCATCCACTAGCTGAGACGCAGATGCCGCCGCGGCATACGATGCCGCCGACGCCGCCGTGGACTCTGAAGCAGACACGCTCTCCAAATACACCCAAGTTACGAAGCCCAAGCCTTCGACGAATGGCCACTTGGGCTGAGACGAGCCTAAGATGCCGCTGCTTTCACCATCTAAAAGGAAAATATCCGACGGCCCTCGACTGAATCTCAACTGAAGCGTCATATTCAGCTGATCGAGGAGAAAATTCTTGACAGATAGTTCACTTTCCGCCGCGTATTGCAGCCAATCACGAAATTCAAGAATGGATGTTGAGAAAGCAGCAACTTGGCGCACGCACTCTGCTGTCAACTTGATGTCCCCATCCCCTTTGCCGTCTTCATTCGTCTTCAACAACCTATTCAACACGCGCAAAAGCGCCTCGAGACCTCCTGCTTCCGACACCGAGCGACAGTTACCCATGTACGAATGCAAGACATGTCTTATGCCTCTCAAAAGCACGCCTCGATGGCTCGGTCCGTACCTCGTCGCCGGCATTACTTCTAATATCCTCAAACCCAAAACGACCATTCGTGCATCGCACCGCGCGCTTGGAACATCTGAACGCGTCTCTTCCTCTTCTTTCTCGTCGTGTTCCTCTCGCGCCCCGGCGATCGCGGCCTCTCCTCCCATGCGTTCCAGGAGCTTGATGACTAACACCGCCGACGCGTCCTCGTCCCCGGCGACGGCGATCGATCTCAACCCTTCCAACGCATCATTCGACGTCGATTGCGCGTAGTCCACGATGAATCGTTCCACCGCTTCTTCGTCGCGCGATGTCGTCGCACCGAACGACGATCGTCGTCGTCCATCGTCGTCGTCGTCTCGTTCGTAGTACTCGTGGTCAAACTCCAGGAACAGTTCCATCGCGAACGACGTCGCGCGCGCGCGGGCGTCGATCGCGCGCGAATGCGCGATTGAATATCTTTGAAACCGTTGCCACTGCCTATCGCTTCGCCCGCGCGCGCCCGAGCGATCGCGCGCGCGTCGACGGCGACGACCGGCGCTCGGCGCGCGCGAGCAACTGTCGCGCGCGTTCGCCAGGCGACGAGGCACGGTTGACGAGTGACGATTCAAGAACGAAGGCACGGCGCTGGGGTGTCTCAACCCCAGCCGCGCGCGCGAACGCGCGCGAAGCGCGGCGATTCAAAACGCCGACAAACGGCGCAGAGGTGAGAACGATGACGAACGACGAAAAGAACATGCAGCGGCGATGATTAATAGAACTATGGATCTAAAGTAACAAACCTACTTGACGAGCTCAATCGTCGCGGTCGCTACGGCCGCCACGACCGCTTCGGCCGCCGCGACCGGCGCCGCGCGCTCCGTCTCCTCGACCTCGCCCGCGCCCCGCGGTCTGCGGTCGGCTCACCACGCGCTGCTGATTTTCTTCCTGTACCTTTTCCAGCACCTCATCCGGGACGCAAATGTACTTGATTGTGTTCCCCCTGACGTAGCACTCCGCCATGCGCCAGAACCGATCCCCATCCTTACTCGTACAAATCACCTCCTTCAAGTGCACGTTCATCCACGTATCGCACGACACTAAGTTTCCGTTATACGTCTCTCCATTTTTAAGCTCGACGAGCATCGGGTTCCCGCACGCCGTCTTCAAGAGTGATAGCGGTAACATCTTTCAACACTCGTTCGGTTCCCCGTCGATCGATCGACCGATCGTTCGTTCGTTCGTTCGTTCGTTCGTTCGTTCGCCTTTATCGATCGCCCGACGTCGTGTCCGCGCGCGCCGAAATCGTCGTCGAGTCGAACGGTCGATCGTTCGTTCCCTCACCCTCGTTGCGTTCGATCGCGTGCGTTCGCGCTGGTGTGTGACGGCGAGAGCGCGCGAGCGCGCGAGCGCGCGAGCGCCAGGTCGTCACAATCACCACGCCTCGCGCCCATGTTCGTGCCGGTGGGAATCAAAAAGCTCACTAACGTCGCGGTGGTGCGATATAAGACGCACGGCGTGCGATTCGAGATCGCGTGTTACAAAAACACCGTCCTGGCGTACCGCTCGGGGTACGAGAAGGATGTGGACAATGTCCTGCAATCGACGCAAATCTATCTAAATGTCAGTAAGGGCGTCGTCGCGAAAGACGAAGATTTGATCGAAGCGTTTGGAACGAAAGATCACGCGGCGATATGTGAGGTGATATTACAAAAAGGCGAACTCCAGGTGAGCGATAAGGAGAGAAAAGCGGAGAACGAGCACGTGTTTCGAGACGCCGTGACGACGCTCGTGGAAAAGTGCGTGAATCCAGCGACGAATAGACCGTACCCGCCGGGAATGATCGAAACGGCACTCAGAGATATTCATTTCAGCGTGGATCCGAAGCGAAGCGCAAAGCAGCAGGCGCTTGAAGCGCTGCCCAAGTTGCAGGAAATTTTCCCAATAAAGCGCGCAGCGATGCGCTTCAAAGCCAACGTGCCACTTGAGCGAGAACAAGCCCTCGTGGCCTTCATCGTGGAAAATAAAGGCGTCATGGAGACGCACGACATCAGCGCATCAGAAGCGAACCTGACGTTCACCGTCGATCCCAGCACGTTTCGCGCGTTTGATAAATTTGTCAAGGATGCAAAGGGACGGTTAGAAGTCGTCACGCTCGCTGTCACCGCTGAAGACGCCTCTGCTGGAAGCTTTGATATGGATACGATGAAGTCTACGGTGAAGCAATCAGAGGTTGGTAAAGCAGAGGAGGCGCTGAAGCAGATGGAAATTTCTCGACCGTCGTCAAAGCCGGTGCAGAATGTCCAACGACGCGCGATGCAGCTGGAAACGCTGAGCTCGTCCGATGCGAACATCCTCGTCAAAAGAGGCCCGATCGCGTCTCTCCCCGAAGAGCACGAGAGCAGACGTGAGCGTTTCGCGGATATAGACAAGTATCAGGCTGGTTGGGAGGTAGAACTTCGCGGACGCGAAGGGTCGTCCATAATAGACGCAGTATTCTATTCACCAGACGGCGAATTGATCAAGACATACGCTGACGCTCGACGTAAAGCGATGGCGGCAGCGGGCAAGTAACTCGGAAGTAGAACTAGAATGTGGTGATGGAAAATAGCTAAAAATAGTAGGAGTCTAATCGTCGGTGTCAACCAAATCTGATATCTCGCTCGTGGTGATTTCGTTGTCGTCGCCGATATCCATCGCATTCTGAAGTTCAAATGTCGATCGTTGCTGCAAATTGGTTGTAGGATCCTCTTCAGCGTGTTCTGGCACGGTCGCTCCCGTGCGTTCGGCAATCACCGCTACCCGCTCCAGATCAGTTTCGCCATCGCGCTCCAAGCGACCGATCGACTCTAAGAAGGCCTCTGTCGTCAACGGCGGCGGTCCCATTCCGGAAAAGTCATACGGGAATCGCGGGTCGTACACCTCAACGCTCACGCTCATCATCTTCCTGCGGATCTCATCTGGAAAATTAATGAGCTCCATTATTTTGTCGTGATTCCACGCCGACTCGTCGTCCTCGATCTTCGACTTTAACCTAATATCATTTGTCATGGACATGAACCGTTGCGACGCCACCTCGGCTCGCGTTTGCGCAATCATTCCTCGCTGCTCTTCTCGTCTCGCCTCCTTATACGTCTTAATTCTCTCCTCAAACGGGTCAAACTTCGCGGGCGGTTTCGTGAACGACACGAATCGCGGTGGATCATAGAAATCCGACTCTGGTTTCTTCGGATCCCAGCACGGCCACGGTCCCTCCTCCATCGTTCGCTTCGCGTACGCCTCCCACGGCGGCGGCTCGTCGCTCGACAAACGATCTGGGTCGTACATCGTCCACGCTCGCGCTTCCTCGACGAACAACGCGTATTCATCTTCCTCCTCTTTCACTCGTCGTTCGTTTCGTCCTCCTTCCGCCACCTTCATCGCCGTCTTCGTTCGTTCACCGAGCCGCCATCCGATTCGCACGCGACCTCGAGCGACCCTCGCTTGGGCGACGCGCGCGCGCGGCGCCGCCGTCGACGGCGATGCGACGACCATCACTCGCTGTCGAACGAGGACGATCGAACGACGAACGACGATCCAACGAACGCGCGTCGCGTCGCGTCGCGTCGCGTCGCGTCGACGACTGCGCGCGACGACGACCTGACTGACGCGCGCACGGGCGCGAACGACGCCCCGGGGCGTTGGGCCGTTCAGACCGACGACGACGCGCGTCGCGTCGCGTGCTCCAAAAAGCGACCAAAAGTGACAAACGAAGTGTAAAAACGAGACAAAACGACAAAAACCGACGGACACGCGCGCGACGCACGCGCCGTCGAGCGACGTCACGGCGCGCGACGGCGCGTGCGACGGACGAACGTCGTCGGGCGACGCGTTGAGAACGGACGAGATGTTCGCGCGATGTGCGAGATGTCTCGCGCAGACCGTTCGAACGCACGTCTCGCGCGCGACGACGACGAGGAATGGGACGACGAATGGGAGGCGTCGACCAGGGAACGGGACGAACGCGCGCGGGACGATGATGATGACGATGACGCGGGCGAGAACGACCGGCACGCGAGCGAGTGAAGACGAACGGGAGTTTCGTGATGACAACGATGGAGACGACGACGAGGAGGAGGAGGACGAGGGGAATCGGACGACGCAACGGACGATTGTGATTCCGTTGAAAGGCCCGAAGCAACGACTGGACGAACTCACGGCGGCGCGAAATCCGAACCTCAGTCGAACGGTGGTGCAGAGCTGGATCGCGCAAGGGAAAGTGCTCGTTGATGGACAACCGGTGACGAAAGCGGGAACGAAAGTGAAACCGAGCGTGGAGATCGAAGTCATCGCGGAACAACCGAAATTTGTGTGCCGAGCCGGTTTGAAGCTGGAAAAGGCTTTGGCGCATTTTAACGTCGACGTCACGGGATTAGTGGCGCTAGATTCTGGGTTGAGCACCGGTGGATTCACCGACTGCTTGCTACAATCGGGGGCCAAAAAGGTTTACGGCGTGGATGTTGGGTATGGGCAAGTTGCGGAGAAGATTCGACAGGATGAGCGCGTGGTGTTAATGGAGCGCACGAATTTGCGCTACGTCAAAGAGCTCCCAGACATCATTGACATCGTGACCTTAGACTTGTCCTTCATCTCCGTCTTGAAGGTCTTACCGGCGATTTGTAAAGTGCTGAAGCCAGGTGGGACGCTGTTGGTGCTCATAAAACCTCAGTTCGAGGCTAAACGCTCTCAGATAGGCTCCAAGGGCGTGGTGCGTGACACAAAAGTGCACGCAGAGGTGATTGAAAACGTTGTCCAAGGCGCCAAGACGTACGGATTCGACTATATTGATCACACGGTGTCGCCTATTAAGGGTGCAAAAGAGGGAAACACCGAATTTTTGGCGCATTTCAAACTTTCCGAGAGCGGACCACCAGTTGAAGTGCTTAATAGTGTTGTCGACATCGATGACGAACATTCCCCGACGTAGCGAGGACTATTTTTAAACTAGCGCGCGGCATTGTAGACTCTAGAACCTATGAATATTACTTTGACTATAGATGTGTGACTTCATTCAGCAGTTCCTCTTCTTATTTCCCCGCTTGCGCTTGCTCTTGTTCTTGCAGCCGAAGTCGAATGAAGTCTTGAACGAGAAGCAACTGCTTGCGCTTAGTTTGTACGATCGCCATCAGCTTGTCCATGTTTTCGCGAATGAAGTTCACCTTTCGCTTGCAATAATCAATGCCCTTCTCAGTGTCGTGTTCGATGAAGTACCCGGTGCCTACATCCAATAAAACCTTGTCCGTTCGAGCTATTTTCCCGGGCACGTACAACGATTCAGTGAGTGGAACCAGCATGTCTTTACCAACTTCTTCTTTACTCAGCGCTTCAATCGCGGTGCCAGAGGTGTGGTATCGACTCACGGCTTTGGATAGCATTTGCAACGATTCCGAGTACGACGTGACTTCTTCTCGGAGGTGCTCGTCAGCAGCCTGGACAGGAGCGCGCGAGAGCGACGTTCAGCGGTCAGTCGTGCGTGGATGCGGGCCGAGAAGGCCGCGTTAAACGCGACGTTGACGACAGGCGCAAACGAGCTGAATATTGAGACGGACCTTAAGCTGATCGAGCGTCGCCGTACGTAAATCTAAAGTCGCCCCAGACATGTTTGATGCAGAGTCAAAGAGGTGAACTGTGAGGGGTTGACTCGGCGATCGTGAGCTGGTCAACACGCGCTTATTAGTCTTGTTGTCTATTACAGTTTGTTTTCCGAGGCTACATCAATGATAAGGCACGTCTTCTTCGCGGCCATCGGGATAAATACGTCGTAAAATTCCTTCGGGGAAAAGTACCTCTTTATAATCGTGCGCCCCGTGTAGTTCAACTTGACCTGTTGAAACAAAGTGATAGACTTCAACGCCACACGCCGGATGCGTCGTGTGCCATGTATCAACTTCATCGTAATAGTATTCGACTGAATCATCGGGATACGAGCGCTTGATGTCACCATTCGCGAAATACACCGTCGAAACGGTACCGTCACTCGATGGAACCATCTCCTTTATGGTACCGTTCGGGAATTTGACGACGCGGCGACTATTGGCGAAGATGCGCTCCATCCGTCCGTCGTCATGCGCGACTTCCTGAATCATACCTGAGGTCGAATTCAACGACGATTTGTCACTCACACTAGGCACTGGATCATGAACACTTGGGGCTGACCGCGTAAACTTTGGTTGGGCTTCGACATACTCGCCACGCTTGGGAGGGAGAGGAGTAGCCGCCACTGGACTAATTTGCGTCGATTCAAACGCGGACTCTGTCCTTCGAGGCACCACTGTGGGTGAAGCCACGGACTTAGCCTTCATTCGGCTCGCTACTTCGGAGTTTTCTTCTAAAAGACGTTTTTCCACACGAAGTTCGTTCACTTCATTCGTGAGATCGACGATTTGTTGTCGCAATCTTTCTGCAGTCAACTTTGCGCGTTGTTGCTGTGCAGTGAACTCACTCTCGTTGCGCTCGAGTTGTTCGCGTAACAATCTGACCTCGTTCCGTTCTTCTTTCGTCGGGAGCGCCAACATGCGTTCTGTTTCCCGCGCCAGTTTGACTTTGTCGCGTTGCAGACTTTGTCGTTGCTCCTCGCATTCGGCTCGGAAGGCGTTCTCAAGCTCCAGTCGACGTGCTTCAAACATGGCTTTCTCCTGCGCAAGTGCGCGTCGTTCGTTATCCAACTCCGTTTTGGCTCGCTCAATCGCCTCGCGCTCGATGAAGAACGCATCCGCAGTCGCGATAGATTCCTTGTCGTGCGTCGCGATCGGTCGCGTCGGCGTCGTTGGTTTGCTCGATTTTGTCTCTCCCCCGCGAGTCAAGCTCGCCTCAACTACCTCAAACTCGCGAACGTCGCGTTCGGTTTCAATCTTAAATCTCCGCCACGCACTCATCACATCCTCCTCATTTACCGCGGGGACAACCATCTGCCGTTGTCGTGATATCTCATTTGTCGTCGTCGTCGCCTCATTCTCTGCTTTCCTTCGTCGATACTCTCCGTTTGACTCGTCGCGCTCCGCGAGCGTCTTCGTCTTTGCTCGCGCACCTTTCGCTCCACTGTTCGTCGTCGGCGGCGTTTTCAGCGCGCTGTGCGCCTTACTCGGAGTGTTCGCATACTTTGGTGATGTCGTCGGCGTCACCGATGTCCTCGTCGATCGCGATCCTTTCTTTAAAAACTCTTTCGTCGGCGTTGACTCGTTCCAATCTCTGCGTTCGCCCTCGTTCGTCGCCTCGGTTGTTCGCGACCCCACGCGCGTCGTCGCTCGCGGCGTCCCTTTCGTCACATCGCCGTCATCGATGTGTAACTGTAATAAATCTTCCCACGTTCGCTTGGTGTTTCCGTTGATCGGCACGTCGTCCAGCGACATCGTTCGACGAAATCTGTCGCACATTTCGAATCGCGTCGTCGTCCTCGACGTCGAGAGGCGTCGTGGACTCGCACTGCTTTATGGGTATACAGACAGGACGACATGGACGACGACATGGACGACGACATGGACGACGACGTGGACGACGACGCGCGCGCATTACGTCGCGCGCGTCGTCGATGGGGAGTCGAGCGACGTCGACATCGACGTCGTACTGTCGCGAACGCAAAACACGTATTACGCTGACGTCATCGCGAGCGCGACACATCGCGGTCGCTGGACGGCGCGCGCACGCACGACATCGCACGAGGACGATGGAGGGCGACTGGAACGTCATCGCGAACGAGCAAGAAAACGACGACGTCACGGCGAGCGAACGAGCGAGAGCGATCGAAGCGGTGTCGTGGGCGGTACTTCACGGAGTGATGGTGTCAACGATGAACACCAACGGGGGGTACGCGCACGCACCGATATCGTGCTCGCCCACGGAGTTTCCGCGAGAGGCGTTCGCGCTGGCAAACGACGTCGCCCCGGCGTTCGCCGAGTTGTACGATAAAGTATCGAGAGATGATGAGTTCTTGCGACAAACGCTCGCACGAGCGATAAAAAATGATGATTTCACCGCGGCGCTATGGAACGTTTACGAAAAAAGCGGTGGGCAAAAGGGGAGAGTGAACGCTGAAGTCGCGGTGTTGCGCTCCGACTACATGTTTGACGTTCCGAGCGGATTGCCGTTACAAGTCGAGGTGAACACCGTGAGCACGAGTTTCATGGCGCTTGGAAGTAAGGTGAGTGATATGCATCGATACTTAGCCGTGTGGGCGGGCGAAGGCGAGGATTTGAATTCGATTCCCGAGAACGATGCGCTCGCAAGCGCAGCTGACGTTCTCGCCCAAGGATGGAAGGCGACGGGGAGCAAAGGCAAGGTTTTAATGGTCGTGCAGCCGGGCGAACGAAACGTGTTCGATCAGCGACTGATATCGCAACACATGTTTGAACACCACGGCGTACATACGGTCCGAGCTACGCTCAGGGAGATCAACGCTGAGGGTTCATTGGGCGCCGACGGTTCGTTGCGATTCCGGGGTGATGTCATCGGGTTGGTTTACTTTCGCTCGGGTTACACGCCGAACGATCATCCAACCGAAGCCGAGTGGGAGGCGCGCTTGTTAATTGAGAGATCGAACGCACTCAAGAGCCCGTCGGTGGCGATGCACCTGGCGGGATCGAAGAAGGTGCAACAAAAGCTCGCTGAACCCGGCGTGCTAGAAAAATTTATGCCCGAGCAAGCTGCACAAATGCGGAAAGTCTTCGCGAATCTATACTCCTTGGATGGAGAAGAAGGCGTGAAAGCAGTCAAAATAGCATTGGCTAATCCTGCGGGGTATGTTTTAAAGCCACAGCGCGAGGGTGGTGGGAATAATTTGTACTCTGAAGAGTTGCGAAAGCGTCTCGAGCTCGGTGGTGACTTAGGCGCGTTCATTCTCATGCAGCGCATTCTTCCACCATCGCATCAAACTCTCGCAATTCGTGCTGGTAAATTGAAAAAATTGGAAACGTTATCGGAATTAGGGATTTATGGTAGTTATCTTAGAGTTGGCGATGATGTGCTTGTGAACAAACGCGGCGGTCATTTGTTGCGAACGAAAGCGGCAACCTCGGACGAAGGTGGCGTTGCCGCAGGCTATGCCGTTCTTGACTCTCCGCGTTTAGTTTAGCTCAAACATTCAATTTCAGGGAGCACTTTTGCATCCATCGCTATCAGTTCAACAGCCGTTTGCACGCGCGCATAAAATAAAATCGTTTCGCCAGCAAACCGTCAAGTGGCGGCACGCGCTTTAACACTGTCGACACTTCATTTCGCCATGCCGTGCGAGAACGCGTGGGCAAACAGCGATGACGATACGGACGAAGATGCTCAGGGAAAGTCGTCACTGATCGAGATCACGGCAGATGCAGATGCGTACCGGAGACGAGTACGTCGCGAGGCGCACTTCGCGAGCCCCGGCACTTTCTTTTGCACCGCGCGAGAGGACTGATAGTGAACGCCGTCGCAACGCAGCACAACGATAAAGGATACATCGATGGATTAGAGCAAGGCAAGAGCGAAACCATACAGTCGGGATTCAACGAAGGGTTCGTGCACGGCGGAAGGATTGGGTTCGAGTTTGGACAACTAAAAGGTGCAGCTCAGTCGTTGCGCATACTCAGTAATCACGCCGCCGGCTCGAGTGTGTGGGCAACTGCGGTTGAAAAGAGTGATAAGTATCTAAGCAGCACATCCACGGTGAAGGCGGTGAAGGCTGCGCACATAGAGTTCCAAGGGGAAGGCGATGGCGAGTTTAAAAATGCTCTCGAGAGCGCTCGAATAGAAGTTGAGTCAGTTGGCATAGTCCTACAAGATTATCCAGGAGGAAAGAGCGCAACGGCTTAGACTAGTTAGATTCGTGGCTGTCGTTGGCTATAGTCAGAAGTTTTATTAGAAGTACTGTATAGAGGGAGCAAACTGTTTTATGCGTCTACTAAGCGGCTAAGAGACTGAATTAGATGGCGGAGGTTGGAGCGCGTCGAGGGATCGCCGGACACACTGCTAATGTCACCACTCACTTTCTCGACGTGCTGAAGCGTCTTGGTGAGCGTGGCGATCGATTGGCGTAGGAGTTCTTGGTTTTCGTCCGTCAATATCGCCTGCTTGAGCTGTCGAATATCTGACACAGTTGCGGACGTTTGACCGGCAAGCAGTTCCAGTGTATCCAAGGTGCGTTGCTCGTTCACCCCTTGCATCATCGGTCGGAGCTCTTGAGCAATCAACGCAGCCTCACGAAGAAGCGGTTGGAGGGATAGCATCATCATTCGAGCGGTATCGGTGGCGTCAAACATCTTGTTCATCCCGTCTTGTCTTTCCATTTCGCGCGCAAGCTTGGTGCAAATACCAACCAACTCATCCATGCTAACGCCTGGGTGGCCTTTAATCTTACCCCGATCACACACAATCACACCTTCTGCTTCGCAACCGGAGTCCAAAGGGCCCCACTGCGCGACAGGAATGGGGATCGCGGGTGTTATATCGATGATCGTTTCTGCAATCAAACCGCTCTGGTTCGCCTCGATGAGGGAGTTGCGCGGAATCGGGACGTTTTTGTCATCCATCTCGACTAAGACATCGACCTTCTCCAAGCTCGGCTGTACGCTCAACACCGAACCAGCCTTGACACCGCGAATGCGAACGTTTGTACCGACCTGGATGCCGCACGCCACTGGAAATTCAATAAACGCTTGATATGAGTTCTTTCTAGCAAACGTAAGCAACCCTTGAATCCATCCATATAAGACGAAGCCCAAACCAACGCCGGAGATTATAAATAACCCAACACCGCCTTCCCACAACCGCGTGCGCCCGAACCCAAAGTCTTGAAGCGGCTTGACGATTCGAGCGACGATGCCTAGTATTAAACTCGCTGGCGTACTCTTCGGCCTCTTATCGCCTTCTGCGTTCGCCCCATCGGCGTCAATCTCCGCACTTTGCCCTTCACTACTTGCTCGCGCGCGCACGTCGCGCCACCACGCTCGTGACCGTTCGTATCCCTCCCGAGCGATCCCGTCGTCGCCCTCGATCGGGCTTTGAAACATCTTCGTCGCCACGTCTCTTCGCGCGATCGCGCGCGCATCCACGAGCGTCGCCCCCATCGAACGCGCGCGCGATGGTTGCATCGCACGCATTCCTTCTCGAATTTCCCCTCGCGCGATGCGCGCTCGCACGGGCACGAGGTCGTTCCAATCACATGAACCTTGCACGCTCGCCCTCGCCGAACGCGCGGGCGAGGCGCGCGCTCGCGCGCGCATCCATTCCCTCGTCGTCGTCGACGACCATCGCGACGACGACGTCGACGTCACGCGCATGCGAATCGGCGTGCGATTCATCTCCAATGACGAACGCCTCTCGACGCCTCGATAACGACGCCTCGATAACGACGCTTCGAAAACGACGACGAGTGTGGCGAACGCGATAACGACGCGCGCGCGATCGAACGCGCGACGGCGCGAGCGAGGGTTCGGGAGACGATCGATGGCGAGTCAATGACTGGAGAGAGGGACACACAGGGACGACGCGCGTCGCGCGAAGCGTCGCGGGACGAGAAAGAAACGTAAAACGAACGCGCTAATCGCATACAAACTAGAAATATTCTACGCCAAAGTGTGGAAGAAAGACGCTAGTTCTTTTTCTTTGGCGGCGGATTTTTGTGCAACGTTGGATTCGTACCGTACCGCTTATAAAATTGGTCGAGCTGCGCGCGACTCGCCTTGACTTCCAACGGCGCTTCAGTCACCGAGGAAACATCTGGAATCCCAACAATAGTCTTGAATGCCTTGTTACGCGTCAACAGCAATTGAAACATAGAGAACGTGTTCGATGAGATCCAGTAAACGAACAAGCCTGCTGGGAAGTGTGCCGTCAAAGGAACCATGGCGACGGCGAGCGCGCGCAAAAACCACTTCATGGCGGCGCTTTGTGTAGTCGTTTGCACGCCTTCGACTCCACCGAGCTCCACCGAGGCTAAGAATGCTAATGACGTCAGGATAGGTAAACTATAGGTCGGGTCGGCAACAGACAAATCCAAATACATCGGTGGTCCCCCGGTTTGAAACGACGGTACGCCAGATGCCATATTACTAATGGCAAAGAAGAATGTCACGAAAATTGGACCGTTGATGAGCATCGGGACAAAAGCCTTAACCGGACTCGTGTCATACTTTTTCCAAACCTGTTGCATCTCTTTGTAATACGCCTCTGCTAACGCTGGGTCCTGTGACGGGTTTGATTTCATCTTCGCCTGCAGCGACTCGAGTTCTGGTTTGGCCAAAGCCATCTTCGCTGAGTTTTTCATTTGCATAACGATCAAAGGAAAAGTGATGGTTCTCATGAATACCGTCGCCCCTGCGATGGCTAACCACCACTCCAAACCGTGCGCGACATGGAAGTATTCAATGGCGTACATCAACGCCGCTGTCGTCGGCCAGCTCGCCATCGCAACTGGGACCACCTCGCTCGCTATCGCTGCAGCGCTCGGCGCGAGATCGCTTGCAGTACTCACCATTTCAATAGGCGTAACAGGTACAGTCGTCGTCGCTTGCACGATCGCCTCGCCTCCTTTATTCTTACCAAAGCCAAATAACCCTCTGTGCTGCGAGGCCACCGCAGACGGTTGTTTCGTTCGTCCCAACGCGTCGCTGTATCCACTCGCCGCGAACGGCACGCTCGATGGTGCTCTTACAAATCCATAGTGGCGAGCGCCATAAATTGCTTGCTTCGCACGCGCGCTCGCCGTGGAGGAATACCCTCGAACGTTTGTTGCGTCGGCGAAGCTCGTCCCCCCGTCGCGAGCATCTTGGGCGTCTCGATCGTTCGTGACCAAGTGCCAAAACGATGATACCGAGCGCGACGTACTCGAACTGCGTCTTCGAGGAAGTGCGGCGAGCATATTAAAGGGTACAGACGCCGACGAGCGCTCAGGCGTACGCTTTGGTGTGACGAAGCTGCGCGTCGGCCACGAGGAAAGTTTCAAGTTCAAGTTTATTGCAGTCTTGGCTTCAATACAGCAGAAAGTTACAAATATGGGGACTAGTTTAGTGAAGTAAATGTTCTCTATGTGCTATTTAAAATGTTCCATCCGCGACGGTCGCGCTCACCAAGCATTCGTCGTAGAAACGATTCCACGTACTGACCTTAGACGAGCCGACTTTCTCGATGATGGGCGCCACCGCCCAGTTTCCGCCGTCGACGTGATGGACGTGACCATAACACGCAACGGGTTTCAATCTCGTAGGGCTATTCACGAGCTTGGACATGTCCAAACGAGGGACGAGGTTCGCAAGCGTTTTTATCGTCACTGGGATCAACGCATTGTGCGAAACACCCTTTTGTTGGTCGTGCTTCAGCGTAGGCTTCCACGACATCTGAAGGTAGTTCAAGTAGATGTCATTCATCACGACTTGATCATCACACGCATCACCTTCTCTCTCGCACACATGAACCGCGGCTTCGAGTAAAGCTGTTGCCGCTGGAGTCGCTTTAAATGCCGCGAATCCCATGCAAAGCGAGAATCCCCACTTGTCGTGCGCCTCCTTCGGCCACGCTGTGCCCAGGGAATGGAACACATCCACGTTCTCGTCTTCCACTTGATTGAACACTACGTTTGGATCGTAGTGATGCGCGAATATTACGTCCAAATCGGACATCAACACGTTTTGACCGCGCTTCAATGTTTCTAATAAATAGCGCAACCGAAACTGCCAAAAGCTTCCCAAATCAGCTCCCTTGACCAAAGTAAAGTCAGGCGCACGTTCGACGCGCAAACCTGCTCGGGAAAACTTATCGTACACTTCATCGTCAACCGCGACGATGTGATGATAGTCATACCCTAAGTTTTGTAATCTATAGTACCAAAGTTTGGCGACGTCTTCGTACGCTGCGTTCGCAAAGCCCACGATGCGCCAGTCGTGTGGTGTATTCATCCAGTCCATGCCCGCCGTCATCGCTTTCCTGTCGTTCAATCCATAGAAATCGTTTCTAAGCGTCATCCCTAACGCATTACTGCGCTGTTTATCTTTCGTCGTCGTTGTCATCGTCGCCAACACCCCTAGACCAACGACGAGGCACGCCGCGAAGGCGCCCGCGATCGCTCGTCCTCGTCCCTCGTGTTCGTTTCGTCGCCCTCGATCGCCGTCATCGCCTTCGCGCACGTCGATCGCGAGTAAACTCGCGCGCTCTTCGTTCGTCATCATCCCTCGCGCGCGTCGACGTGTCGCGCTTCGTGGGCGTCCGATGTTCGTCGTCCCCAGTGGCGTTCGGGCGTTCGGTGACGTGTGTTGAGCGCTCGAATCACGACTCGTCAGTTTGTCCCTCGACACGCGATCCCCGTCGCGGGTTCGCCAACACCCAAACCGCCGCCCTGAAGTCGAGCTCGCGCGAGAGTTTGGCGCCGCGCCGCGCGGCCAGGCCACGCATCGCGCGAACGCACGCGAGGGAGGAGCGATCGGTCGTTCTTCCGAACGGTTCGACGCCGCCGCGCGCGCGCGTGACCGCGGGCGCGCGCGATCGGGGCGGTTGATTACGAAACCCGAAGTGTTACCGAGCGATTGAACGACATCATCTATCGGTAGATACGAGACGTCGCCATGGGACGCAAGAAGAATAGCGATCGCGATGACGACGGCGTGGGGTCCCAGCCGCTTTTAAGCGCGGGTAAGGAAGACTCTGGAGCGTATGGCACCGATGCTCAGGACGACGCGCGCTTTTACCTGGGTGTCGAACGCGACACGCTGTTTAACACCCCAGAAAGCGGATTGACAGAAGAAGAAGCGGCGAGACGATTAGCGTTATTCGGACCGAATCAGTTGAGCGTTAAGGAGGTTAACATGTGGTTGAAACTGGCTCTGGAGTTCGTGCAACCTATGCCGCTGATGATCTGGGCGGCTATTCTGATCGAATCCATCGAGACGTATATTCACAAGTCTATGGACGGTCTCGTGGACGTCATCGTCTTAGTCGTGCTGCAGCTATTAAACGTATTAGTGGGGTTCATAGAGGAAATGAAAGCGGGGGATGCCATCGCGGCGCTGAGGGAATCATTGAAACCAGAGGCGACAGTGAAGCGGGAGGGTCGTGTATACATAATCAATGCCACGAAACTAGTTCCTGGGGATATAGTTATGCTTGGTGCCGGAGGGGCGATTCCAGCGGATTGCGTTCTTAGAGAAGGCAAACCAATCCAAGTCGATCAGGCGGCGCTCACTGGGGAGTCGTTGCCCGTAGCGATGTTCCCAGGAGCGGAAGCAAAGATGGGTTCGACGGTGACGCGAGGTGAGATTGAAGCCACGGTTTCGGCGACAGGAAGCCAAACTTTCTTCGGAAAAACTGCAGATTTAGTTCAAGGTGTCGACGAGCTCGGACACTTTGAAAAGGTCCTGAGAGAGATAACATACATCTTGGTTGCCGTCGGTTTCTTCATCTGCGCGCTGGTGTTTATTTACTTGCTTTCTATTGGGGTTGATTTCTGGGAAGTCTTAGCGTTCAACGTAGTGCTCTTGGTGGCGTCGATTCCAATCGCATTGCGTGTGGTCTGCACGACTACTCTAGCGCTCGGTTGTCACGAGCTTGCGGCTGAAAAAGCTATCGTAGCTCGGCTTTCTTCGGTTGAAGAGCTTGCAGGCATGACCATCCTGTGCTCGGATAAGACAGGCACTCTCACGATGAATAAGATGGTTCTTCAAGAAGATTTGCCGACATTTATTCCTGGCATGTCGCGAGAAGAAGTTCTCAGACTTGCGGCTTTGGCGGCGAAATGGTGGGAACCGCCAAAGGATGCGCTCGATACTTTAGTGTTGAACGCGGTCAATCTCAGGGATTTAGACTCCTTCGAACAGACAGATCATACTCCATTCGATCCGGTGATTAAGCGCACTGAAAGTACGATCAAATCAAAAGACGGGACAACGTTCAAGGTTACCAAAGGTGCGCCGCATGTTGTTTTGGACATGTGTGTGAATAAGAGTCTGATTGGACAAGAAGTCGAGAAGAAGGTCCTCGAATTGGCTCATCGTGGGATTCGTTCTCTCGCCGTTGCGAGAACGAAAATTGGTTCAAAAGATTTTGAGTTTATCGGCATTCTTACATTTTTAGACCCTCCTCGCCCCGACACAAAGCACACCATAGACTGTGCAAATGCGTTTGGAGTGAGTGTGAAGATGATTACTGGTGACCACCGCGCTATTGCAGTTGAAACATGTCGGACACTAGGCATGGGCACGAACGTTCTCGGCACGGAAAAACTTCCGCTGATGAAGGCTGAAGAGTTGGAAAAGGCGACAACCTTAGGTAGAGATTACGGCGAGTTGTGCAGAAAGGCTGATGGTTTTGCGCAAGTCTTCCCAGAGCACAAGTACCTAATTGTTGAAGCGTTGAGACAGCAAGGGATGTTGGTTGGCATGACTGGAGATGGTGTCAACGATGCACCTGCGTTGAAGCGTGCTGATGTTGGTATCGCAGTTCAAGGGGCTACGAGTGCAGCTCAAGCCGCGGCTGACATTGTTCTTACAGAACCTGGTTTGTCAACAATTGTCACTGCTATCGTGACAAGTCGTAAGATTTTCCAGAGAATGAAAAATTTTGTCATCTACCGCGTTGCTTGCACTGAACAGCTCTTGTTCTTTTTCTTTATTTCGTGCGTATTTTATCATCCGAATGAAATTAATTCGGCTTGGCCTTCACACTTTGCTATTCCTGTGATTGCTCTTGTGACGATCACCATCTTGAATGACGGGACCATTATTTCAGTTGCATACGATAACGTTCATGCGTCAATGAAGCCCGAAAAGTGGGATTTGAATATTCTTTACATCGTCAGTTCAGCCATCGGTTTGACGGCACTGGCGTCGTCATTACTGATTTTGAGTCTAGCTTTGTCTTCGGCAGATGCGACAAGCGCTTGGCGTGAGTTTGGTCTTCCTGCCCTGACTTATGGAGAGATTCAGACTTTGATGTACCTCAAAATCAGTCTTTCTGATTATTTTTCGGTATTTAATTCCCGAACGAAGGGTTGGTTCTGGTCTCGCGCGCCGAGTTACATTTTGGTTGCTGCGTTTATCATAGCCACTGCAGCATCGACATTGTTGGCTGTGTATTGGCCATTCGGAAATGGCATGATCGGAATCTCTTGGGATTTGGCCGGTTACGTTTGGCTTTATGTGGCCGTATGGGCCATCATACAAGACGCCGGTAAAGTGTTGACATACACCATTCTTCAGAAGATGGGATGGGTCGAGAGTGTCGAAGTGATCGACGAATCGAAACTGAAGGACACGACTCAAAAGCTCTTTGGAGTAGATGTCGAGTAGATAGCTCGACCAATAGAATATTTGCATAGTCATTAATGTAAGCTAAAAACGGTTGGTATATGTTACATGTTTGCATCCAAAGCGAAATCAAAATCTTCATCAGGCCGTAAAGTTCGCATCAATCCGTCGGCGAGCACATAGCACCTGAAGTACGATGCTGCAGGTTGTACTAGTGCAGCAGCACTCATCGCCGCCGTCGCATCAGCACCCACAACGAAAAGCGCATGATAAAATGCAGCCATGAACTCAGTCTGTTCGTTTCCTACGTGCACTTTCTCTTCAATATTTGCGGGAGCAACTACGCATTTCGCTCCAGCCTCCAGCCACACTGCTATAAGCGCTGCTGGAAGAGACGTTTGAGAGACAATAATCTTTTCTCGCCAAAGGCTGAAGAGCTCTCGACTCATCGCATGGTCTAAATATTCAGCGGGAACGGTGCGCTTAAACAAGTAAGCAGACGTCCGTTCACCCACGTCGTTTATCTGTACATGCTTGCCAGCAAATGTGTGAAGGATTCCTTGCACCTCGACGTGCTCTTGAGCGTCGCAGAGCTGTGCGATTGAGTCGTATGAACTTCTAGCTTTTTCGAGGAACAGTTCGGCAATAGCGCTAGGCTCTGCTATCGCGGTCGTATCTCTTTGCCACGTGAGTACCAAGCCATCGATGTCAGAGTGGCAATTAAAGTGAATCAGCCCAGCATTTGGCGCGCTCGAGAGAGCAGCAGGGAGCTTGAGCTTGTCTACGATTCCCTTCTCCACTGAATGCTGCACTTCTATGCGCGAACAATCTACGCAGCTGTGTGAAATCATTCTCAATGAACAAAAATCTTTTATGATTGACGAAGACGCTGAGAGTTCATTCCGGTAGCGGGGCGATTCTATCACCATGACACCCCTCTTGACACCAATTTCAGCATCCAACAGCTTGGCGGCGACTTCATCGATGTCGTCTGGAATCTTCAATATTTCGCAAACTTCATCAAACTGCTCCTTTTCAGCATCAATATATTCACTCGTTGCGTCTATCAAGCCTTGAATCAAGTTGTTGTCGATTTCATCAACCTGAACCTTGCAGCGCTCGTCGACTGGACTGAACCTGAAATACTTGGCTCCCGGAATCATGGGCAGCAGCGTCGATAAACTTTCATGCACGCGGTCTGTGTTGCAAGCGCTTTCGAATAGAACATCCTTTGCCAGAGCGACGAGGGAGATTGGAGGGTCTCTGTTATGGGGTGTATACTCGCCACTTCCAAGTGACACAACACACTCAATATTCTTGTCTGGCCAAAGTCGACGAGCCTCGGCTACAGCCATCATCGCTGGATTGTTGCAAGTCATGGCACCATCAACCCAACGCTGCGAATCGATCGCAAAAGCATCTAGATATAAATAGTACGGCGCAGCAGCGGAGGCGCACACTCCTTCCCATAGTAACTGATTGCAGCTCCCACGTTGAGTGTAATCGCCACTTATATGTGTCGGGTACTCATAGTTCCGGAACAAGTACGGTGCGGCGGGACTCATGCTTGTCAATGTTGAAACACAGAAAACTTTAGGTCCACCGAGAGCGGCGCTGTCAATCCAAGAGGGATCTTGTCCATCGGTTTCGCACTCTTGCCGCACGAGACGCTCGAAGGTTGAAGTGTCGTGCTTGCTGCTGTACAGGGTCGTCGCGAGGAGTTGTTGTTTACTACTCGTGTACATAGAACCCATGCTGCCGAGCCAAGAGTTGGCCCCACTCGTTTCCTCTTCGTGATTCGTTTGATTAAAGATCCTTCGACCGAGTTTCTGATAAATGTCATCGCAATGCTCCAAGGAATAGTTTTTTACGCACGAAGCAACCGCCTGAGGGATTAAAATAGTTAGTTCTGTCAACTCTCACTTGAATTAATCAAATTAATTCATCATTCGCAATCGCGACATGTTAACCTACCAAAATTGCGCCTGTAGATGTCCCACACACCAAATCAAATGACTCATGAATCGGACGACCAGTTCCTTGCTAATGTCGCGGAAAAATAAAATCATTAATGTGAAGCGACAAGAAAATAATTAAATCGAGCCATACCTCAATTCGTTTGAGCAGTTTCACGGTTGATCGTCCGCGAATACCGCCGCCATCCATGGACAAAATACGAATACCGCGACCGGTGATAGGAGGAGTGCGCGTGGCTTGCCGCACTAACTCATTCTCGCCCAAAATAGCCAAAATTCGAGTAGATTCACGGCGCACAGCTGCACTCGCTGTAATTAATTCAGGTCTAAGTGCAAGATTAATCAACATTGCATGGAGATTCGACAATTTGAGCATAGATCGTCGATTATTGCTCTCAAATGCAAATGTACCAACAGTTCTGAGAGCTAACATGCGCAAACGTTCGTCCCCAGCCTAAAACTTAATTATCTAATTAATTAATAAAATGAAACGCCTGTGCCTACCTTGGCGAAAGCAGTCAATCGATCAATCAACTCATCCGTATACAAATCCTAAGATTTAGAAGCAGTCAGCTTTATTGAAAAGCAGGGAGACGTAAAATACAGCTGACCTTCGAAATGTCATAAGAGGCGCCGATCAGACTGTTCAAAATAATTAATCCACATTTGTTGCGGTATTCATCCTTCGCCTACGCGCGCACAGCAGTCAATCATTCGGTTCATCGACAATCGTGATCTGAATCACGAAAAATAAATAACCCGCTTCCCGAAATAATTCTTACCTGAATTAAATTTGTCACCGATAATTTCAGTTGCATATCACACAATCGCCTCGCCAGAGCAGCTGATTTGCTTATTTCCGCTAAGGCTCTCGACGCGTGATGAACCAACGCATCGTTCGAAGAATGGATCATTTGAAGAAGTTGATTCACAGCACCTGTGGTAATGAAGCGCTCGTTGTCAGTGTGTGCGCGTGTGTACTGCACTTTCCCAGCTAGCGTGAACGGCACAGAGGTTCATTCAAAGTAACACATACCTTCAGTGTTCACAATCGCTTCACAATTTTGAGGATGCGTTGAAGCAATCGTCGCCAGCGCCTCTACTAGGAACGCGTTTTGACATTCGCTGCTACGAAAAACGAGCCCTAAGAAAGTTTGATACGCTTTACCGTGTTGTGGTGCTTTTCCAGTCATCATCGAAGACAAGTACGATGTGCTCGCGTCTCGAACCTCAACATCGATGGCGCCACTCGTTGAGTTCTTTGCCATGAATACGTTCGCCAGTGAAAAACAATCGAGCCGTCCAAATCTATGCATTTGCGGGAGCATCTCTATCGGATTGCCGAGCAGACGCAGTACGCGCAACCTCGAGGAGTCTTTTAATTTGACATGCAACTTTGTCAAACGGTTGAACTCTAACGAAAGCACCTCCAAGTGCGCGTCGGCACATAAGTCTATGGGAATCGTGCTTATGAAATTCCCATTGACGTGCAACTCTTTTAGCATAGGAAACTGATTCATGTTTGGCAGCGAAGTGAGCTTATTGCCACTCAGCTTCAACACGTTGATGTACGGGACGCGTGCTAGCGCTTCTTTTGGTAGAGCCTCGAGGGCGTTGTTGGAGATATCAAGCGTCCGTAATGACGTCCACTTATCTTTAACATCTAACAGCACCGAAAACAACCCATCGCAAATCGTAATATCGCGAACGAACCCGAGCTGACAGTGCTTGAGGATGGTGATTAAACTCGCGTGCACTTTTCCCGTATTCGTCTTGTTGCTCGACGACACCTTGAGCGCTATTGGTTTGGGCGTAAACTTTTCAACCCCGAGCTGCACTTCTAGGCGGGGTTCTTTCGAGGAATACACTATGCGCACCGCGACGACATCGTGTCCTGTGGCGTAAGGAAGTTGTTGCCGTTGCGCCATCAACTTATCAATCACATCCTCGGGGTCTTCTTTCGTTTCGTACGTGACCTTGGAATACGCGCATTCCAACGCGTGTTCGCTCGTCGACGTAGTTTCGCTCGTTCTCACGCCCTCGTACGTAAGTTCGATGGTGTATTCATCCGCGGTGGACCCGATACCAAACGATGAAAACATCTCGAGCGTTGGTTCGCTCGTTCGGTCCACTCGTTCGTCGTCGCGCGTTCAATCAACCGCACGGCTGTCGTCGACGCGTCGGTTTCGGTGTCGCTCGTCTTTTTCTTCCCCGCGTTCGTTTGGTGTCTCGATCGTCGTTCTCGTCGGTGTGTTGCGTCCGTCCTCGTTCGCCCCGCCCCGTCCGTCGTCTCCGGCTCTCGTCCGTCGTCAGTCACGTCGCGAACGACGACGTGTTCATGAACATGAAAAGATGAACGACGAGCGTGCGAATGTTCGTCGGTCGGTCATTCGGTCGGTCGGTCACTTGGTCATTCCTTCGGTCCTTCGGTCCTTCGGTCCTTCGGTCCTTCGGTCCTTCGGTCCTTCGCTCGTCGAATCGATGATTCATCAACATCAACAACTGTTGATGTTGATGAATCCCATCCACGGGACGGACACTGCGACCGAGCGACTACGACTTTCGTGGTCGGTCCAGCGCTTCACCGTCACCGACAGACCGAAGTTGGTTGACGACGACGACGACGTGCGTCGACGTCAACGATCGACGCCGACGTCGTCACGACTGCACGACGTCACGTCGATCGCACGCCACACGCGCGTGCGAATGAACGCCATCGTCCGCGGCGCGTCGCGAACGTCGAACGACGCACGCGCGTAGAGACCACGCGGACGCGGTGAAGACGCGATGACGACGACGGCGAACGAGCGCGCGCGCATGGTGGACACATCGACGTCGGCGATGATGATCGATGAAGGGCATCTACGACACATTCACGCGTGCATCGCATCGTTAAAAGTGCGCGGGGTTGAACTCGGCCACGAACTGTTCACGGCACACGACATCGAAAGGTTGGACGAGCTCGCGCTGGCTGAGGGGGAGAAGGCGCTGCGCGACCCGCACGGTACTCGAGGACGACGAACAAAACCAGCGATAGTCGTGGGCGTGCTCATGAAACATCTAGATGGCTTACAAGACTCTTTGATACCGAGCAAGCTCTACGAAGCGTTCGTGGCGGGGATCAAAACGGAGCACTATGAGTCGAGATTATACATCGTGCGCGTGCTCCTCGAACGCGTGCCACGAGAGCGCATGGACGTGCTGAAAGCTTTAGCGGAAGTTCTGCACCGCGCGTTGTATGGATTTGCAGTGGCACGCAGCAGCACGGCAACCGTCGTAGAAGATGCGCCCTTACACACACTAGCCGCGATGTTGGCTCCGACAATACTTCGAGCGAGGAAAGGTGAGCGCCAGCGAGACGAAAATGCTATTCTCGTCATCGGCACTATTCTTCGAGAATTCCGTTACTTGATCCTACTCGAGAAGCAAATAGTGTTCGTCGAATCAAGACCAAAACTCAAGCTCGGGTTCGAATCGTCCAAGGGGGATCGCGGCGACGACTGCGAAACGCTCACTTCGTATACTGGATTATACGAAGATCGACTGTTGCAGAAAGAAAAAGCTGAGTCTCGTGCGGACCCATTGAAGTCGACGAAGGAGTTCAATCCGACGGATATTTTGCGTCACGTAAAGACCAAGTACGACCGTCAGCGCTCGCGAGTGTTGATGAACGAATCGAAACTCCCGCCGTGGTTGCAAGAGCATAGCACAGACTTTTGGCAATCGTCGGCGTTGCCACCAGTTTTCACATGGGAGCCATCGGATGATAATGAGTTTGACGCCGATCGCGCCAAAAAGCTGCGCAAGCGTGTTAAGGATCGACGGCGTCGCAAAAATCTGTCCCACGGTGTTGAGAACAAAGAAGGTGCAAGCGGGTCTGAAGAGTCGACAAGCGAAGGATACGTGAGCGATTCTTTTGCTAACGATGGTTTTGTAGACAGCGAACGAGGAGTGTCGGAAGGTGATGGCGATGATAACTCAACTGAAAATGAAGTTCCAGTTGTCATCAAAAGACGTACGCATAGCAAATCTGCAGAAAATAAGTCGAAGAGTAAAGTTGGCAGCAAAGGAAGTGGACTTGCACAACAGAGCTTTACAAGAAAGGCATCAGAAAGTGAGATTCCCGGCGTTTTGGCTTCTGTCGTTCGTGCTGCGAACGAGCAACTTCAGACTGCTATTCCTCTCATACATTCAGCGTACAAATCAAATGAAGTGAGGAGCTTGGGCTCAGCTCCATCAAGGTCTCGACGAATGAGTGCAAGCACACTGGGACGATTGAGTGGGCACCAACATGACGATGGCGCCGGCCTTGCAGGCGAATACGCTGATGACAACGACGAAGACGACGTTGCTGGAATTGAAGAAGAGTATGATGACGCTTCCGGTTCACAACGTACAACTTTGGCCTCATTGACAGTTGGGTTGTCAACTCCTCACATTAGCACGCACGTTGAAGACACAGGTTCAATGCCTCAATTGTTCAATGTAGAGCTGCCCATAGCGACGCCGGTGAAATCTTCTGCCGTGCAGTTGACTTCCGAGCAAGAGCGTTATCTACTCGCACTTTACAACGATGGCGAACTGAAAGAAGCATTACAGAATCTGGTTCATGTCACTGGGAGAGTCAATAGTGCAGAAGACGACGACGCGTCAGATGATTCAAGTTCAATTAATGAGGAGATCGAAACACTAATCAAGTTCGCTGCGTTGGTGAAATCCAAAAAACTGAGCAAAGTACGAGGATTGAGTGATGACACAAAGTCACGGAGTAATTTTACGAAGGAGCTTCTCGCTCTCTTGAAGGAGATTGAAGTATCTGATGACATCACACCTGGAGCAGTACTCAAGGCAAACAGTAAGCTCGCAAGAGTCATGCTCGGCGATATTTCAATTGGAGAGGTAACTTCGGCCCAAGTAGAAGCCTTCCAAACCACTCCTGTTCCAAGTGATGATCCGTCGGAGGCAGTTTTGAATTTGGGGGCTACCAAAGCAAAGCTTGATCTCGATCATTTGACGGGAGCGACAAAACCAGTGCTCAAGGCACGTGCGCCAGTGCCGCCGCCGCCGCCGCCGCCGCCGCCGCAACCGCAGTCATCATCACCGGGACTCTCAACATCCGCGCCACCGCCGCCGCCGCCACCGCCGCCTCTACCTCCAAGTGGAAATGTCGCCGTGCGGCCGGCTTCTGCATCCGCAAAAAGCAAGGTTCCAGTTACGCCACCACCACCGCCACCGCCACCGCCACCGCCGCCTGGTTTCAAATCTAGCGCAGTTTTGTCTTCCACTGCACCACAACCACCACTGCCGCCCGGTGCTGTGGGTAAGATGGGAGCAATCGGCGCTTCACCGCCACCTCCGCCACCTCCGCCGCCGCCAGGTTTCAAATCATCTGCAGTTGTGGTCGCTCCAGCTCCCCCTCCTCCTCCTGCTCCGCCAGGATTCAAAAGTAGTAGTGCGATTCCGCCTCCACCGCCACCGCCCCCTGGATCTATCGGTATCGCTGCGATTGCGAGCGCGCACGCGTGGGCTCAAAAGGTGCGCAAAAAGGTGAAAATGCTTCACTGGGAGAAACTCCAAGGTGGAGCAATCGGAGGAACAGTTTGGGAAAGTGCGGGGAATGGTGACTTGCTGCTGAACCTTGATGAATTAGACGACATGTTTGCGATTGAGGACGCTAAAGCCAAGGCGAAAGTGGCGGCGGTCAAGCAGAAGAGTGTCACGTTGATTGATCAAAAGCGTTCACTGAACATCAGTATTCAACTTGCCGGCTTGAGAATGCCGTTCGAAGAGATCAAGGATGCGCTGATAGCGATGGATGATACAGTGCTGAAGACGGAGCAACTTGAAGTTATCGCAGCATCGGTGCCGACATCGGCTGAGACTAAGCTCATTCTTGATTACCAAGGGTCGAAGGAAGACTTGGCCACGGTTGAACAATATTTCATGCGTATCGTGCAAATCCCCCGCCTCGAAGGGCGCGTCAATTCTCTGTTGTACAAGTCCACAGCGGGAGATATGCTCAGAAAAATTAACGATGATTACAGTTTGCTCGCAGAAGCCTCATCTTGCTTGCGCAAAAGCAGTGTCTTCGTTAAAGTTTTGCAAGGCATTCTTGTCGTCGGTAATCATTTGAACACTGGTTCCTATCGAGGAGCTGCATCAGGATTCAGACTTGACATGCTCCTGCGTCTGAGAGATTTCAAAGCTGTCGATCGTAAGACATCTCTTTTACAATTTGTATATCAGGAAATACGCAAGACGGACGCGAACATTGAGAACCTTTCCACGGAGCTTGCGCCTGTGAGGAAATCAGCAGCACTTTCGATCGAGACATCATCTGCATTTTTAGAAAAGTTAAAGAGTGGGTTGAAAAGCGTCAAGGATGAAATACTTCACGCAGCAGGTGTATTGAGTGAAGAAGTGCACGCGTCATTTTACGACAAGATGGCGCCATTCTCAGAAGAAATGGATGCGAGCCTAGCGGAGGCTTCTGAGCTGTCACTGACCGCTTTAGCGGCCGTGAAAGAAGTCACCGAATTTTACGGTGAACCATTCAAGTCAGACAATCCGATCCACGTCTTGCGAATCGTGAGCGACTTTTTAAATATCTTCGATAAGCTACGAGAAACGATTAAGGCTGAAGAAGCCGCCTTGGCGCTAAAGCAAAAGTTGGGAAAAGCTCGCGAGGAACAGCAGGCTTTCAAGCTCCAGTTGAAACCACCGTCGCCGGAGAGGACGTTTGACACTGTCAATTTGGTCCATGCAGAATTGATGCGCAAGACAAAGAAAATTTCACCCGTTCGAAGTGCTGGTAGTCCGAGTCCGAAATCGCCGTCTCAATCGCCGAAATCTCCGCCAAAGCCATCGCCGAGGGCGCGATATTTACTCAAAAAGTCTGGTAGTCCCCGCAAGCTCGAATCCGTTTTCGTCAGCGACAAAGACAAAGATGACGACAAATATGAAAATAGGAATGAGTAGAAACATATTACATACTGTATCAACAAACGCATAGCAACTAGAGTGAGATTATTCATCCATATCTGCGATTTCGAGCGCAAAGTCGTCGCGGACAATTGACGGCGCATTCTTGTCCAGAGCCATATCCGCAAACGATTTGCCAAACTGCATCATGTACACTTCTTCCTCATCTTGAGTCACGCACTCCACGTCTGCCGTCGCCGTGGCAACGCACAAAAGCGCATAGCCCTTGTCTTTCAGTTCTTTTGAAAGTCCGAGCGACTCTGGTTGCTGCACCGAGCCTTTGCTAATCTTCACCGCACACTTTGTGCATCCGCCCATGCGACACGCGTTCGGAAGGACCCAACCTTGCTGCTCTGCCTCAAACAAGATGTATCTACCTTCGGGTACGTCCAACTCTAAAACTTCACCACTTACATGGTCGGTGACTTTGATATTTCGAATCGGCGCGTCTACATCGGCGGTTGCCATGCCGCGCCACGCGTAGTTTTCAATGTTCACCAGTGTGTCCGCGTCGACTCCGCCAGCTTTTCGCGATGCGACGTTGTAATCGTCCTCCAGCCATAAATCCACAGTACCATCGGACTTGACGTACTTTTTCCTCCACTCCTCCGTGTTCAGCTTGGCGATGCTCGGTGGTGGCCCGTACGTTTCCTCGGTCACCGCGCCCTCTTCTTTGCGTTCGCGTCGTTGCATCTTGCTTTTGCCCTCTTCCAGAGACATCGCGATAGGGCCTAGATCTAGCCCCACTTTGTCAGCAATCTTCGTCATGAAGCTCATGAATGACGGCGGTTGGTCGTTTCCTTTATCGCTCGGTCTCGCGCGCGTCTTCACCACCCTCGCGCGCGTCGTTGGTTCGGCGCGCGCTCGTGTGTCTCTCATTCGTCTCGACGTCGAAGGCGCGTGCGTCGTCGTCAACGTCGCGCTCGCGCTCGCGATGTTCATCATTATTTTCTCTCGCGTTTTCTCGTCCTCGGTGGTGTTGAACCTATTCTTTTCCCCTAAACGCGGTCGTGCGTTCTGTCGTCGTTATCCAAACGCGCGCGCGCTCGAGCGAGGATGGCGTGGTTTTAGGGTTGACATCACGATTCACGACTCAAGAACATACCCCCTCGTCGAACTCGTCACCGTCGTCCTCGTCGTCTCCGTCCTCGTCGTCCTCGTCGTCACCGCGCGTCGTTCGTCGTCATCACCCGTCGCACGCGGTACGGCGACGACGACGGATGACGACGATGACGACGATGACGACGATGACGATGACGAGGACGATGACGAACGGGCGATCGATGCGCGCGCGCGCGGGACGACGGATGACGACGAACGCGACGAGAGCGCTGAAGACGACGACGGAGGACCAACGCCGCGGACGAGCGCGCGCGGGGACGATGCACGCACATGTCAAGGACGCGAATGAAAAGATGCACGCGATGACGATGACGCGACGCCGGGTGGTCATCCACGCATCGCCCGGGACGGCGATGGATGCGCAGACGGGGAAGATAACCGAGCTCGGGGCGGCGATTTGGAAATTTGTACGACCGCATACGATTAGAGGGACGTTGTTGGGAACGACCGCGATCGTGAGCAAGGTGCTGATGACGAACCCAGAGATGATTTCTTTGGCGCTTGTTCCTCGCGCACTGTTAGGTCTCGTGGCGCTGTTGATGGGGAATGGCTACATCGTCGGAATCAACCAAATTTACGACGTTGACATCGACAAGGTGAACAAACCGTTCTTACCCGTGGCTTCTGGTGAGCTCTCCGTCGCTGCCGCGTGGGCGTTTTGCGCGTTCACTGCGATCGGCGGTGCGACGATCGTGGCCTTGAACTTTGGAACGCTCATCACGAAATTGTATTGCTTTGGGTTGTTTCTCGGTACCATATACTCCGTGCCGCCTTTGCGATTGAAGCAGTACGCTTTACCGGCGTTCATGATCATCGCCTGCGTGCGTGGTTTCTTGCTTAACTTTGGCGTCTATCACGCCACGCGCGCTGCGATCGGCTTGCCTTTCGTTTGGAGTCCAGCGATTACGTTTATCACTATCTTCGTCACGATGTTTGCGACGGTTATAGCCATCACCAAGGATTTACCCGATATCGAAGGCGACGTGAAGTTCGATATCCAAACCTTCTCAACTCGTCTGGGGGTTAAGACGGTATCGTATATTGGCTCAGGATTGTTGCTAGCGAATTACGTGTTCGCCATCGCGCTTTCGGTGAAAAATCCGACGTGGTTCAACCAACCGTTGATGATTGGCGTGCACGCCCTCTACGCGTTGTTCCTCATCGTCAAGACGAAAAACCTAGAGAATGCGAAGTTCACTCGCAATGCGATTCTTCAGTACTACAGAGACATCTGGACGTTGTTCTATTCGGAATATCTCTTGTTGCCTTGGATTTAATCTCATTATTTACTGGTATTAGCCATTCTTAGCCCGAGACTTGTAGGAAAACGAAAGCCCAAAAACAGTTGCGCATCCTCAACTCCACACATTTCTGCGGACGCTCGTGTAGAATCGGCGATCACCGCCAGCGAACGGCGGAAGTTATTGTCGTTGCCGTTCGACGAGGCGCGTGCCGTTCACATGATTCGCGGTAAGCGTGAAGTATCGAGCGCTGTGTTGGAATCCCCAGCATTCAAGGATTTCATATTACGCCTTAAAAACGACACTTTGGCGTGCGATGCGGGCGGAAAAGTGCTCCGTCTGAAGCGCTACGTTCCCACGAATGCTCGCCCGTGTGTGATCGATGCCGTGCTCGAGGCGTTGAAAGAGAATACCAAAGTCGAGGCGCTGTATATACAAAACTTTGAAGATGGCTTTTAAGATGATCAGCTGGACAAGTTATTAGAGGTGCTACAACTGAAACGAATCTGGTGCGTGAATGTGGGAGAGAATTTTAGAACGACTCTCGATGGCTGGCGGCGATTCGCTGATGGATTAGAAGATACTGCGGTGAGTTACATGTATGCCAGCGAGCATCATTTCGTCGGAACAACTTTAAAGGCTGACATGCGAGATACGATTCGAGAAATACGCAAGGCGCACGTCGTACCGCACTCATTGACGGTGATTAAAAACTGCAAAAATATGTGGTTCAATCCAAAGGTTCCAGAATGGGCGAAGGGGCTATCTTCAAGCACGGCGCCTGATGAGTACTTGAAGATACAAACAGAAGCGCGGAAAGCGGCAGGTGAACGCGGAGTGAGGCAGTTGGAACAATATCTTAAAGATGCGAGATGCATTCGAAGAGGTCCGTCGAAAAGAAAAATTTTTCAAACAACAGAGAGCATGATGTATCGGGCAGATTTAAAGATCAAGGCCAAACGCGGAGCCCATGCTGCAGAAAACGCTGAGCAAAAGCCAGTGCAGCGACGCAAAATTTCAATCAAACGCAAAAAAGGTCTGAAGACGATCAGAAGGAACATTGAGCTCGAAGTTATCACAAAACCAGCCGTTAGTAGCAAAGGTCGAAATATTAAAAGAGCCGATCGTTATTAGGATATTAGATGTTAGATGTACAGTACAATAGATGTAATAAAGCAACATGTCACACGTGGTGAAAATTGGGGTGTTCTGAAGCACCATCGGCTGCACGAAGATCGCTCGTTAGAAGGACGCAGTCGCGACAGTGAGAGTTTTACGCGTTTTCAATATATCTAACACTTTTATTCCCATACGTTTAGACTAAGGCGAATCGGCGATGGATGTCCACCCAGCACGACGAGCTCCTGGCTCAGCCCAAAGTTCGAGCAACTTGCCCGGCGTGCCTGGCTCGTAAGCAGTCGGCAATAAAGTTTCAATTGATTTATATACGTGCTCTGGGATGGCACGGCGTCCCGTGGCGGTTGTTTGAACAATATCGAGCGTCACATCAGAGTTACGTTGATGACGCAATTCAATCTTCTTTCCCTCCGTGAATCGCTTGTCGCGCACGTCTCTTCGAAAGATGAGCAAGGTGCGGTGTGAACGCCCTAAATAGCGTGCCGCTGATTGCACGATCGTATTGTTTGGCTTGAGTTGAACCCATGTCAAATTTTCCACATAAACGAAGGTCTTTCTATCCATTATATCACACACCTCGGACAAGTTTTCCTTCTCAACCCATATGAAAATGAACCCCAGCGGCGTGAGTTTTTCCAGCGGAATCTTCTCGATGTCCTCCAACATGACGTCTCCACGATCTGGTGAATCTTCAATGTTCCAAGGCGGATTGAGCAAAACGCCTAAGTAATCATTTCTGAGCTTTTCATACTGCATGTTCTTAATTTTCGTTTGTATGTGCACACAATCCGGTATGGCTTGAAGCTGGGCCATTCGAACGGCTTTTGGAACGTAAGGCTCGATCACGCGTCCCCAGCTCACCGGAATCGGGTGATTTGGCATCTTGATGATACATGGTTCTGCCGGGTCAATAAACTTCTTCTTTCTCAAAAATAATCCTTGGTCAGAGTTGTACGCAGTGATCATGTGCGATTGTGGCGCCTTGGGCGCACTCGGTGCGCGCGGCACGCGCGGCATGCGCGCCCCACGCGAAGACTTCTTCCCCTTACGCTTCATTCCCGTGAGCGCTTCCCAAAATCCATCTTCCAATTCTTCATCGTCGGAAAAGTACATCACGTCATCTGTATCCCCAATCGACCCGAATAACTCGTTCGTTTCAAACATCGCCTCTTTCACCGTGAACGTCGAAGTATTTCTGAACACTTCTTTGAGTTGCTCTTCATCTAAACCTTCTTCGCCGTCGTCGTCCCCGCCAGTGTTGTTCTCCTTCGCTTCTTCTCCCCCGCGCGCTTGTTGTCTAATTCGTTCCATCTCTTCAAACTTCTTCATGATCATCTCCGGAGTTTCATCGTCTTGGACGTATCCAACGTAGTGTGCGCTCGATGGTGCTGTCTTCCCTCTTTGTCGCAAGCTCGCGCTCGCTTTGCGTTTCGGTCGTGCCCCTCCATCCGTCGTCATCGTCGCGAGTCGTGCGTTTCTCCTCGTCCCTTTGGTGTGTTTCGTGCGTTCGTCGTCGCGACGTCGTCGTTCGATGTCGATGGTTGTATTTTCTTCCCCTTCGCGTTCGCGCGCGCGCGCGCGTGTGACTCGTTCTCGGTCGTCCCTCGCCCTCGTCTCGCCTTCGCGACAGCCCCGTCGTCGTCGTCGTCGTCGTTCGTTTGAATTTAAATCGCGCGGGTGTGGTCGTCCGACCGACCATACCTGACCGACCGACCATACCTGACCGACCGACCGACCACACGTGACCGACCGACCGCGGTGTCCCGCACATCAGGGCACCACCCCATCGGCCTGTCTGTGTGTGTGTCTATCTACTCATATCGCACCGAGTCGTCGGGAGGGGAACGACGGACGACGTGGCCGTTGACGTTCCCGCGCGACGACGTCGCGATTGACGACGAGGCGAGGCGACGAGAGGACGAGCGCGGAGACGACACAAAGGCGCGGTGAAAAGAAACATGGGTGAAGACCACCGCGCGAATGCCGCGGACGCGCGCGTGAACGACCAAGGGAACGGGAAAACGAAACCAAAAGCGAGACTGGCGATTAAAAACATGGTTTTGGAGAATTTTAAATCCTACGCGGGGAAACAACACGTCGGACCGTTCCATAAGGTACGTCGATGGAATGAACACACGCACACACGCGCTCGTACTATGTGCACATTCATGAGCGTCGATACCGAGCGATGCGAACGCGAGTGCGGTGTTTGATGGGTGAAACTAACCGCATCTGAACGCGCGCGCAGTCCTTCTCCTCCGTCGTCGGTCCAAACGGGAGCGGCAAGTCGAACGTGATCGACGCCATGATGTTCGTGTTCGGGAAACGCGCGAAACAGTTGCGGTTAAATAAAGTGAGTGAGCTCATTCATAACTCGACGGATTTCAGAAATCTCGAATATGCGCGAGTGGAGGTGCACTTTCACGAAATCATCGACCACGCGGAGGACGAGGAAGGATACGACGTGGTGCCAAACTCTGATTTCGTAATCGCGCGCGAGGCGTACATAAACAATTCGAGCAAGTATTTCGTCGATGATAAAACGAGCTCGTTTAGTGAAGTTACGCAGCTCTTGAAGGACAAAGATGTGGATTTGAACAACAATCGGTTCTTAATTCTTCAGGGGGAAGTAGAGCAAATTTCAATGATGAAGCCCAAAGCTGCGGCGCCCGGGGACGAAGGGTTGTTGGAATATTTGGAAGACATCATCGGAACGTTACAATACGTAGAACCTATCGAAGTAGCGTGCAAAAGGTTGGAGGTGCTCAACGAGCAGCGCGATGTGATGGTCAATCGATTAAAGTTGGTTGAGGATGAAAAAGACGCGCTCGCTATCATCAAGGCAGAAGCAGAAGCGTTTATTGAAAAGGAGAAAGATCTCTTGTCTGCTCGATCAACGATGTATCAGCTCTTCATCAAGGAGGCTCAAGTGAACTTAAAAACTATTCAAGAGAACAGAGATGCTTTGAATCAAAAGCTCGAGGAGGAGCGAGCCAAGCATTCTGAACATGAAAGCGAGTTGAAGGCCAAGGAGGCGCGCCGCATCGAAGTTGTTCGTGAGCTCGCCGTAGTTCAAGCCGAGCTCGACCAAAGTTTGAAAGATTACGCTGAGTTTGAACGCAAAGATATCAGGTACCGAGAGGACTTGAAGCACATGAAGGCGAATGTGAAGAAGATTGAAGCCAAACTCACCAAGGATGTCGAAAAGCAAAAGGAGATGGCCGACGAATGCGCTGCAATTGAAAAAGATGTACCAGCTTTGGAAGCGAAAAAGTTTGACCTAGAGGCGCGGCAAGAGAAAGAAGAAGCTGCGTTAGATGCTTTGTTGGAGAGCTTGAAGGGCGAGATGGCGAAGATTGGTGCTGAGCTTGACCAAGTGCAAAAGGAGCTGCAGCCTTGGGAAGGTAAACTCGCCAGCGCGTTAGGCGAGCACAACGTTGCTACTGCAGAGCGCGCTTTGCTTCTCGAAAAACATGCTGATGCAGAAAAAGCGTTGAATTCAGCACGCGATGGTCAAAGTGCTGCTCTAAAAAAGGCTGCGGAACTCAAGAAGACTATCTTAGAAGAGGAAGCAACTTTGGCGCAAGAGAGCGAGCGCGTCGAAAAGGCTAGAGCGGCTGAAATCGCCGCTAAAGAGAAAGAAATCGCGGCGCAAGCTGAGACTCGTGAACTACGGGGTAAGCTCGAGCAGCGACGCTCCGCGGCTGAGACCGAGCAAAATACGGGCTCAGTCGCCAAGATGTTACTCGATGCGCAAGCTCGTGGTGAACTCAGAGGCATCATTGGCCGACTTGGGGATCTTGGTGCCATCGACAAAAAGTATGACATCGCCGTGTCTTCTGCGACTAATGCTTTGGATAACATCTTAGTTGAGTCGTCTTCTGATGCTCAAAAGATCTTAGAATATCTTCGACGAAACAATCTCGGTCGTTTGACGTGCATTATTCTTGACAAGCAAGCACACAATTCTCAACGGATGGCGCAGAAGACTTCGATTCCCGAAGACGCGCCGCGGTTGATTGATTTGATCAAACCTGCCGAAGAAAGATTTGCGGTTGCCTTTTATCATGCGGTTCAAGACACGTGCGTAGCTGAAGATCTTTCGCAAGCCTCGCGCTTAGCCTATGGGCAGCAGCGGCGACGTGTCGTCACTTTGCAAGGTCAAGTGTTTGAGACAAGCGGTACGATGTCTGGTGGTGGAAAACCCTCTAAAGGTGGAAAAATGCGCATCGGAAACCAAGCTCCAACGATTGAAGACCCCGCTGAAGTGGCTAAAGAGATCAAGAATGCTGAAAAAGACCTCGAAAAGGCTGGTGCGCTCTATGAGCGTTCGCGCAAGGCTGCTATAGAGGCACTTCAAGAAGCTCGGAATGCTGAGGCGGTTGTGAATAACATCGAGCGAGCGCTTCCGAAATTGAAAGCTGAATACGCGGCGGCGGAGTCGAAGGCGGCTGATCTCTCTGGTCGACTTGGTGAGCTCGAAGCTGCGCACAAAGCGAGCAAGGATGATGCAGCGGAGCTCAAGCGACTTGACAGGGAGGTTGAAAAGGCAAAGGCGGTTCTCGATCAAGTTACGGCTGGTGCAGCTGCACTAAAGAAGAAAGAAGCCACACTGAAAGAAACGATGGATAACGTCGGTGGTGATGTTTTGCGTAAGCAGCGAGCGATTGTGAAAGATCTCGTGACCGGAATTACTGCCGCCTCTGACGCTGTGACTGAAAAGCGAGCCAAGGCAAAGTCGCATGAGAAGACGACCGCCCGTCTCGTTAAGGCTGTCGAAGAGGGCCAAGCCGAGGTTGAAAAAATTAAAGCGGACATGGAGCGCATCAAAGGTGACTTCAAGGAGCTAGAAGATGGCGCAGCCGCTGTCGTGGACTCGCAAAATGAACTTCGTGCACTAGTCGAAGCAAAATCGTCTGAGTGCTCCGAGGCGACTAAGATTCTTGATGAAATCATGAAGATCGTCGGCACTATTCGTGGCGTTGAAGTTGATATTCAGGCCAAGTTGGACGATATTTCCCTTGTTGAAAAGGAAAACAAGGATAAGGAGAAACATTGGACCAAGGAGTTGAGCAAGACGACAAAGGAGCGTACGTTGCTCTATGCTGAGAATGAAATCCCAGAGCTCCTTAACGATGAGCAACTCGCCGAGCACACTGCTGATGAGATGCAGGAGAAGGCAGTGATTTTGGAAGAAGAGCTTGCGATAGCGAAGCCTGACATGTCCTCCATCGAGGCGTTCGCAAAGAAGGCACAGGAGTATGCCGATCGCGTTTCAGAATTGAGTGCAGCAACCGAAGAGCGTGATAGCACACGTGAAGAGTACGACAGATTGAAACAAAGACGTCTTCATGAGTTTATGGACGGGTTTAACATCATCGCACTCAAGCTGAAGGAAATGTACCAAATGATTACGCTCGGTGGTGATGCGGAGCTTGAACTTGTTGATTCACTTGATCCCTTCTCTGAAGGCATCGTATTTAGTGTGCGCCCGCCAAAGAAGAGTTGGAAGAATATTGCGAACTTGTCTGGTGGTGAAAAGACCCTTTCTTCTCTTGCTTTAGTGTTTGCGTTGCATCACTACAAGCCAACACCATTGTATGTTATGGATGAAATTGATGCGGCACTAGATTTCAAGAACGTTTCCATCGTTGGTCATTACATCAAGGAGCGCACAAAGAACGCTCAGTTTGTGATTATTTCTCTTCGCAACAACATGTTCGAGCTTGCCGACAGATTGGTTGGCGTGTACAAGACCAATAACACCACAAAGACCGTGGCGATTAATCCGGGTGCGTTCAAGGTTGGTGCCAACGAATTGGAGGCCCGAGCGGCGGAGCGCATTGCACTGGAAGAAAATGCGCCGCCTCATCAACAGGCACTTCAAGCGTGATGTTTGTTTCACTATGTCGACTGTATTTCATAAATAGCTAAAAGAGCATGCATTCTAATATTACTACACTAAAGCTAAACTGAAGCTAAAGCCCTCCCGACTTGTACGCCAATTAGAGTAGCTATGGCATATCCGACGGTTCCCACAAGAATGGCGGGATTTATGGCACGATCCCAGCGGCGCGCTGCCGCCATCGCAGCTGCGGTCGCTGGGCCACCGACATTCGCGTTTGCACTGATTATGACAGCCCACAGCGGTAGTTTGAGTAGCTTGTGCCCCACTATCAGGGAGAACGTAAGCTGCGTTGCGAGCTGAATCGTGATGAATGCCGCCATAGGTGCGCCAGCGATGGCGATGGAGCGCAAATCCGCATTCGCACCGAGAGTTGCGAAAAAGATAAGCATCAAGGCACCACTGATACTTTGCGCTCCAGCAAAGCTTAAAACGCTGCATAAATTCTCAGGAACTTGTCTATTCAAATGCGATAGACCTCGCGCCGCTAATGCGACGCATGGTGCGAAAATGCACGCAAAGCCAAGACTCAAATTTGGTTGCCCGACAAACGTGGCAAAAATTTGAGATCCTCGAAGGACAAACAAAGATGTCGCCAAAGCACACGCGACCGATGCTTTCGTGGGCTGGTACTCTACCTCACACCCTTCCGAATCATCTAGACATGGGTCTGCCGGACCGATCGCTGGCATGAGCATCAGCGCGGACAGGTATGCACACATCGCAATGTTATCAACCGCCATGCCTGCGGTTAACAATCCTTGCCCTCCGGTGCCGGCGATATCCAACGCCTGTGCGACCGCCGCAAAATTCATCGACCCTCCGATGTAGCTCGCGCATAAGCTCGCCGCTATTTTCCATCCAAACGCCCCAAGCATGTGTCCACACGCGAAGAATGATACCACCGTCCCGAACACGGTTCCCACTGCGCCTACGGCGAACGCCGTCAACACGTCCACGTCTTCCGCTCGTATGCCTCGAATTTTCGTACTTATCAACGCTAAAACGACGCCTGTGGGCATCAATATCGACCATACTGCATCGTATGCTGCACTCGATGCTGGTAATGCTCCGAACGTCGCCATGGCGCACGCCGCCCCCATGGTTATAATCACCCCCGATGCGCGCCTCCCCATCGCCGTGTTCTCCTCCAGCGCTTGACCTAACACCGCGAGCGAGGCGAGGGTGCCCATGACGCCCTCGAACGACGTCACAGCCTTCGTCCTCGTCGTGCTCGTCCTCAGCCGCTCTCTCTCTCTCTCTCGCGGCGCCTTCGCGCTCACCACCGCCGCGCGCGTTCTCGAGCGACAACCGCCGAAAACGCGCGCGCGCGCTCCAATGTGAGACTTTAAGGACGACGTAGACGCCAGCGTCGACATCGCGCGCGCGAGTGTGTGCGTTGCCGATGATTAATTCCCGTGCATGCGCGCGGAGCGCGCCAGAGTGAAGCGCGACATCGCCCGCGTCCGTCGATCGGACGCGACTCGACCTCGTCGCGCGACACAGCAGTAGACATCGAACGCGATTCATCCCTGGGTGTTTCGATCGATCGATCGACGTTGGGTGAATCGGTTGGTGATAATTGGCTAGTGAATTCACCGAGCGCATCACGTCGTGGCGCGAGTGACACTCGCGATGAGGCACGATGTGTTAAGCGTGGCGTCGAGCGCGATGCTGCTCTTGGCGGTGTGCATACACGCTGGAGAACAACGACCGTCGATATTGGTGCGTGAGGAGTCGAATGAATGCGCGCGTGACGACGAACGAGAGTGAGCAGAGCGAGGACTAACACTAAACGCAATCGCGAGGGTAGAGTTTTGGATTTCTCACCGCATTTGCGATAGAACGCGTGTTCGGAGGAAGACATAGCGGTAACACGTTGAGCCGAGTGCAACGAGACGTGTGGTGGGGGATTTTAGGTTTGTCCATGTTTGTACTATTGGGGAATTGCGTGACGCAGAGCGCGTACGTCGGCTTCGGGAGCTCGTGGCCGCATAACGATTGGCAAGGGAATGCCCTGCGGTATTTCGGCTTTGGGCGTTTAGATGGGATGATTGATTACGTTTTATATTTCTTGCCGTACTTTGGTATCGCAATTACCGCGGCGATGAAGTTGTACGCTCACCGCGCGTCGTCGGATGAACTCGGCACGTCGTCGATGAGCGAGAGCGACGCCATGTACTCGGCGTCAATCGTCCTGCGCTTCACCGTCATTTCTGCAGCATGCGCGGCGGTGACGGTGCCTTCTTTACCGTCACTGGTGTATTTATTGTTCGTCGTCGCTTTTTGTATATCCGAGCTGTATCGAAGTCAAAGCGGGCGTTTACATCGTGTGAGTGAAAAATTGTTAAATCTTCCATCAAGCGCGACGATGGCGTGCTTGTGCTACACCGCGATACATTTTGTAGCCATATACATGTATCAGCTTCCTGAGCTACAGCGTGCCGCGAGAGTTTCTTCGGCGCAGATTTTGGGTTTGTACTCGATGAATAAGAGCGAAGGCCCGTTGACAAGGATGCTGCGCTTGACTCAAATATTGGCAGTCGGTGGGGTATTCATGGGACTTTGCGCCGTAGAGTCACATAGTAGTAGACGCGCAACGCGCGCGCAACGCGAGGATGATGAAGATGTCAGGCAACCGCTGATGGAAAGTGAGATGCCAGATGCAAGCACACGCGCTGATGACATCAGGGTGAGCATAGTAGCACGATTGATCGCAAGGTTCGGTGGTATCTTAGTCGGGTTCGCGATGCTCCTCGTTTCACTGGTAGTGGTTAACGTCGTTGCGTATCCCATGCTCCTGCTTGGTTTATTCCTCATCGCTAATCCGGTTCGGCATCCCACGTTTGCCAAAATTTATGGCCCGACAATTTTCACGTATCTCAGCACGTGGTGTGTGTCCGAGTACGTACTACTATGCATACCACCAGTCATGATGTCATCGATGAATAGTAAGCTGTTGCTACTTTTAGAAATTTTCGGAGCGTTGCCCGCTCACAACGGGGAACAATCTGCTATTAATGCTTGCTACATGGGAAGCTTGGTCGCATCCCTATGTTTTGTTGGTTGGCTTACGACACATGCTAAAAGCACTCCAACGGATGAGATGATGGAAGAAAATATTCAAGATGGTGAGATAGTGGAATTTTTCCCATTAGACGATCTCGAGCTAGATCAGAATATTTCGAATACCGTAGGGAGTTCAGTATGGGACAGACCTTTGGTGCAACTGATATCGCACCTTTTGGTTCCTTTTGCACTCTGGATCGTTGCACTATCGAAAGCCGACGTGCTTCATGCTGCTTTGTTAGTGGCTTTCTTGTTCAACATAATAAAGCCAGGTGACCGTACAATTTTGCACCTGACTGGGCAAACTCTTTCCATCTCCTTAGCCGTTTTGTATCTTTGGTCGCTGAACGAGCATCTAAATGTTTTCCAAATCAACCGTCCTGAATGGGAGAAAACGTTTCGAATTTTGGGTCTTGAACACGCAGGTTCAATTCACACATCAGGGCCGTTAGCGTGCATTCTCATGGTGATCTGCATCGTGCTGTATCTGCCGAAGGTTTTAGATGCGCTTGCACCTGAACGTGAAGACGACGCAGCTGCGATCGGTGATGGAAAGTTGCACGATTTGCTCGCACTTGCCAAGGCTATTGTACTTGAAGTATCACTTATCTGTGTCAAGATTATTAAACGTTTTGGTGCTTACTTGGTCATATCTGTCGGTTTGCTCATCGTTGAGACTTCTCCATGCAGTTTGATCAACTTGATGCTCCTTGTGCTCCTTGGAATCACATCGCTTGTAAAGCGGAACTCTGATGACGATCGTTCCTCTCGACGATGGCGAGCTGTTCTTACATTCTGTTTGTTCAATTTGGCCACTCGTTACGCGTTTGGTGCTTTTCCTTTGGAGGAGATATTTGGCTTTTCTGGTGAATTTAAACAATTCCTTCAAGCCACCGTTGGTTTATCTCATAACGTTCCACCTAATCAGCTCATGTCCGAATTACTAGGTCCAAGCGCGCTCCTGGTTGTGACTTACTTCTATCAAATCGGTCTTGTTACGAACATCGACACACCTGATGCGCGTGGAAGTCTGCCACTATCAGTTACTGAACTTGGATTCTTCCCACTAGTCCGGCGATTCGTAATTCTGCACGCAAATAAGGCTGTCGCTCTCACTGCAATTCTTCTCAGTATCGAACGTCGTGACGTGATTGGGTTATTGATGTTATCGGCTCTAATAGCCGCGACGCTTTCGCTGAAAACTACCGAGGGCCCTTCAGAAATGGTGGGGACAGTTGCCTTGATATCGGCAATTATTGATTACACTTACAAAATTGAATGGATGCAAAGTCGAGCGCATTGGAGTATATTGACCTTAATTGGTGCGCATAGGTGGCCAGTTCCAACAGCGAGTTTCTGGCCCGATAACGAACCGATGTTGCGCTATCCCATACTGGTGATATGTGCTGTTGAGTTGTCAAAGGTGACTCGCTTTTGGTTGAGTAAACTTCCTCCGGCTTTGAAATCAGGTTGTTCGCCTGAGCCTTGCCATTTATTCTGGCCGCAAAGAGATACGCGTGCAATGCTTATCAAACGTAAAGTTGATGCTGAGAACCAAGAGACTGAAATGGACGACGATCACGAGGACGCAGGTTCGGAATCTTCTGGTTATGACAGCGATCCAATGTCGCAAGATGCGCGCGATGCATCCAGCAAGCAAGCCAAGCAAGAATTCACAAGACGCGTAAAGGAGCGAACCCAAACAAATATTGGACAACTTTACATGATATTTTCCTTAATGCCAGAGCTACTCGAAGGTTTATTGGCAAATCTTATGCCTAGTGTGTTGTATGTTGTCTTTGCAATTATTGGAGTCGCAGCAACAAATGCACTGTCACTTGTGTACTTGAGTTTAACCTGGAGTTTGCTTAATACGAAGATTGCCGCCTCACCCAAAGACCGTTTAAGGTTGTGGCGCTTCGTCACTGGTGTTTGTGCACTTGTAGTTCTGTGGCAGTACGTTGTTTCGATTGAAATTTTGTCATCAGGAGTGGATAGTGGTGTTCCGCCATCACCTGCATCGTCAACGATGCGCTCTCTCCTTGCGGGTGTTGATGCAAAGTCACGTCTTGACCTCGAAACTAGACAGTGGCTGGCGGTGCTGCCCTGCAGCAAGCGCACGTTATTCGGATACTTCGTCGCCTTCTTTATCTCAGCATGTCAGCTCAGAATGGACGCAATTTTGGCGGCTTTGGAAGAGCGAGCGAGAATGACGGTCGATGCTACTCAGGCTGACAACGCATCATTGGACGATGACGTGCTTACCGAACTGATCATGGGGATGATTCCGAGGCAAACACCTACTCAGATCGCCCTTTTACCCGCAAGAGGACGGGAAACGTCTTATCTTGACATTATATTCGCTCCTCTCACTTGGGATGCAAGTTCAACTTGGACTGTTCTAGAATGGCTTCGATACTTCTATCTCAGGTATTCAGTCGAATGGGCTTTAATTTTGGTGATCGTTTTCGGCACGTGGTCGAGAGATTTGATGCATGTTGGGTACCTGGTTGTTTCCTTTTATTTTTTACGTTCTCGTGATTTGTTGATAAAACGCAGCGGAAAGTCTTTCAAAATTTTGCAACTGTACAATGTGTGCATAATGGGCATAGTACTCCTCTATCAAGCACCGCTAGAGGGTTTAGTCGGTGATTGGTACGTGAGCTTTGGCGATGACTGTTCTATTCTTCATGGGATCGGTCTCTACAAGCTACGTACCGTACTCGGTTGGAGCTCTGGTCAACTAACAGCAGACTTATTGATTTTTGCCGTCCTTCACACGCTGAAAAACATCATGATTCATCCAGAGTACGATGCTGTCATGGCGATGCGACGTAAATCACGCGAGATCGAGAAAGTTTTCAATCATACTCTAACTCGGGCGTGGATTTACAACAGCCTTGCGAACTGCTTGAGGGCACTGGAAGAACAAGACGAGCGCAAAAAGCGAGTTGACAAAGTCAGAGATGAAGTAACGAATTTGTCTAGGGAAGTACTTGCCCTTGAAAGTCGCCGAATTGAGCCGATTAAAACGAGTAGTGATCGCAAACCAAAGGTTGAGACGCTTCGCAGACGGCGTACTGGTGCTGGTGTATCAATCGTGGACGTGGATGACTTTGTCGGAGAAATAAACGAAGAGAATTTAATCCATGGAGAGAATATCGCTCACGAAAGCACATCTGCTCCTGAGGGAGCGCGAGTAGAGGCAGAGACTGAGCGTGGACGTGATCGTGAATGGGAGAAACCCAAGCAAAAGAGTGCTTTCAACCCAGACGACGACAGTTTATCAGCCTTGCTGCAGATCTGGCTTATGGATCAGAGTTCGACCGTTGGTTTGCTCTTTGGAGCCCTTTTAAAGGCATGGCCGTGGTTCACAGCGCCCCATCATTCCATGTGCTACTTCTTTATGATTCTTGCGTTTGCGATTGATTTCTCAGTGATTACGGCGGTATTTCCAGCATCAATAATTGCTTACGCTCTGATCGCTTATCCGGGAGCATCGATCGGGTTTTGGCGTGCGATGTTGTTGTATGCTGAAGTATTACTCATCGGCACGTACGCTCTAGCCATACCATGCTCTTTGGATTGCTCCGGATGGAACGTTTGCGGTAGAAACAGCATGGCTTTTGGTATACCGGAATCAAATGTCGCGTTCATCCCTTCCATGATTGGAACATTTTTAGCGTATATCTCAATTCTGGTGTACTACAACGCTCAGCGCGATACAAAAGATATCACAGAACAGTTGGAAGATGATCGCGAGAACGTGGCTGACGAAAATTTGTTTATTCGTCCGTCAAATTTCACATTGCTATCAAGATTCCGACAATTACAGTTTGCAGACTTGAATGACAGGTTTGATTGGAGCCGTGATGCTGAATCATCTCCGTTTCAAAATGAAGTAAATACAACCGCTTTGGACGAGATGGAAACTTTCTTTCAACGCATGCTTACCCCAGAGGCTGAGTATGGTCCTTCGTTTGTGGCGTTGTCGATTCTTGCGGAGAAGGCTGACGCTCCTGATTGGGATCTTTTCACCTCAAACGTCAATCAAGCTCTAATCGCGCATCAAGCTCGATTAAATGATGATATTTCTACTTCGTTTTACACCTTAGAGTTTGTTCAAGCCGACCCAAAGGGCGTGCTAGAAAATCCAGGCCACCGATCGGCGGTATTTAGAGTCATCGCACCCTCCTCTGTTTTCCGCCCGGCAGAGGAAGCGAGTAAAGCGTTACAAACGTTACAGTTAAAGCAAGCTGCTAGTGGCACAGCAGAAAATCAACCTCAGCTGCCGGATATGACTTCTGTTTCTGCTTTCTATCAAGAAGGACAAGATTTTTATACCGCATCGCTGTGCTTTGATATTTTGGCGACGCTTTTTGTCGCAATATTTTACCAAAGTTCAGTCGATTCAGACCCCGAAGCATTAGTCGAAACTTACTATCAAGGTTTATTTAAGATCGATTATGTCGTCACAGTTTTCATCTGTCTGGTACTCATCGTCATCGATGGAGTCATCTACATGAAGAAGGCGAAGATAGCAAAGGTGTTTTACCATTACCTCACATTTGCCGGTTTCATGGGTTATTTGCTGATGATTTTCCACAAACCCGCGACGACGCATCATGCATACATTCAAATGTTCTTTGTACTCAAGTCGATTTCGTTCACTCTCGGTGCTCGACAGATTCGATCCGGTTATCCCACAGAGGTGTTGATGAATAGCATGATTTTCCAGCGCTCTGATCAGTTATCCTACGCAGCCTTCAGAGCATACTTTGCTATACCGTTCATGTATGAGCTACGCGTGCTGCTCGAGTATGCATGCACGGATAGCGCTTTGGATCTCTTTGACTGGCTAAAGGTTGAGAATATCTCTCGAGACTTGTTCAGCATCAATGTGCGAAACAATACATATCGAAAGTTGCATCCCTTTGGCGCTCCGCAGCCCTGGTGGAAGAAAGTTTTCTTAGAAGGTGGAGGTTTATTCTTGATTATATTCAGCTTGCTTGTTGTGCCATTTTTTGTTTTTAGCACATCGAATCCTCAAGTTGATATCAATCCAGTGTACGATGTACACTTCAATATGAGTTTGGTTGGCGCCGAGCACATGTTCACGTACCCAATTTTTGATGGTGGTTTTAGAAAGACGATAGAGACCGTCCCTTGGGCGACCCTTCACACCGATGCATCTCGACCGTTGATCAACAAGGCTGGTCAAATTCAGGAAGTGTGCCTGGCGCAGGATAGCGACTCGTTATGGACTATTCCGCCACCCTCGGTGATTGCGCTCAAAAAGTCACTCGCAACTGGCGCCACTCTGAACACAGGCTGGACGTTCAAACGCCACTTGCCAGTGGACAATCCGATATTATATTCAAAAGCAGTGTCGTATACGTTTAACGAAGACGAGGCAGCGGCATTACATCGCGTCTTGGATGGCGAACAACAAAATGTTTTCTTAGAAAATCTCTATCCGCGTGTTTGGCATTTGCATGGTAAAGGTTATCCCGTGCCAAAATACGCGAGTGAGCAGAGCATAAGTTGTTCTTTGGCGCTCAACGGAGTGAATAGCACGTCTCCTTGGTGGTCGGTCGATTGTGGAACGTACATTCAGCGAGGGCGCGGCGGCGGCGACAAACGCGACGAGCTTATTTGGTTTAAACCGTGTGATGACTTTGAGAATGGCCCTGAAATCGTTTTAATTTCTTCAGAAGTTCCCACCGGAGTTTTCGCTACCTTCAGCCAATTTGTGGGTGGTTTAACTGGCGTCTACGTCGTCTACATTTTGACTCTGGCATCAATCCTGAGAGGCTTTACAAACAAGCTCGTCGTCGCTATTCCATACGGAGAGTTGCCGTCGACGCATCGTCTCATTTCGCTCTGCAGCGACATATACCGCGCTCGGCAAGTTCGCGATTTCGTACTAGAAGAGCGTTTGTACTGGTTGTTGATTCGAATTTACAGATCGCCCTCGGTACTATTCGAATTCACGAGAACTGTGGACGGGTCGGCGCTACCCGAGCGCCCGAAGTTTGGCCGTCCTAAGTAAAAGCAAGACTTGATTAGCAGTCTTCATTAAAAGCTAAAACCTAGTAGTCATATAGCCGCATAGCTAGTAAACGTAGATTTCTCATCTAGCGCACCGCATCTCTCGCAGCCTATCTATTGTATCTACACGCTCATCAAAGTACGATGACGTCGTTGCTTCCGATTGCGCTCCCCCCGTATTTTTTCGCTTGCTCTTTCACCCTACGCGTGTACTCGACCTTGGATCGTTTCAGCTGTTCATATGCCTCGTGTTGCGCCGGGTCTGACAAATTTGGTGCATCCAGCAACTCCTGGACACCGACTAAGATTTGTTTGATCGATACCGACGGTTTCCAACCTTTCTCTTCATTCAGAATACTTAAACAAACCTTACCCGTGGGGAACACGTTGGGATGGAAAAAACCAGGGGGAAACGCCACGCGAGGGGGTTTTGCTGGGTAATCGTTTCCAAAAGTCAGCGTGATCGGGTACGCACCTCCTTCCCACGGCGTCCCAGCTTTGCCGGGAATGGAGCAGTTCCAAACCGTCAAGTCCGTGACACTGTCGCCGTTCTTATCCGCATGTACGAAAGGCTTGGCAATAAAACCGTGTGGATGATCTTTGCGCCAATCTTTGCGCTCTTGCGCGAGACGCGCGTTGATGAGCGTCGACATCGCGCGAAAAGTGACGTTTGAACACGCAGCCTCCCTCGTCACAGTGAGATGTCGTCTCGGAGGCGAGCGAATTCGATGCGACTTTAACGAGCGTTTACGGAATCAAATGTTATGAATTACATGTGCTACTGTGGGTGATTTACTATTCCATGCCGCCGTATGCGCGTTCGATTGCCCGAGGTGGTGCGAGTCCGCTCACCCAGTCGCTCGCATGCGTTGGCAGCAGCCCCATGGCGTTCAATTTGTTCAAAGCTAAACACAAACCCACGAAATGTATAGCGCAAAACATGATTCGAGGCACTGTAACGTCGGTATATTTATCTGCAAACCTCTCAAACGTTGCTTTGGAGTTCAATATCGCCTTTATCGGTTGCGCGACGCCGCCCAACGTCACCATGATGCTAAATATTTGCACCGAGTTCCCGCTCATCCACATCATGAACGCCATCATTCCGATTCCACTGAGTTGACTCTGTGCGAATTGATACGCCTTTTGTAATCTAAACTTCGCGTGCTCCTTCCCCGCGCGCTCGGCGTCGCCATCCTTCGTCTTTTCCTCTCGGCCTTGGCTTTTCATCATTCGTGCGCGTTTCGATGTCGACGCGTCTTCGATCGCGATCGCGCGTCGAACGAAACCCGGGGGTTCGGGCGTCGATTGTTCGTCTAAAATTCGTCGACGCCGAGCGACGGCGAACGAGCCATCCATCGCGCGCGTTGTGCGAACGCGACGGGTTCTCATGGCGCGCTCGTGCTCATGACCGCGACTAATGTTACCGAAGGTACCGAGGACGCCCCACCCGCGAGCGTTATT
>Ga0222713_10000436_pt1 | contig 46791 bp, 78 predicted proteins | sample C33_649DmetaG_FD_165061 | JGI IMG/M metagenome (GOLD analysis project Ga0222713, IMG submission 165061) | Estuarine water microbial communities from San Francisco Bay, California, United States - C33_649D | ecosystem: Environmental > Aquatic > Marine > Unclassified | place: USA: California... | reverse complement strand
ACTGTTGTCCAACCATTATTAAGATGAATTTGTTTGATTTGTTGAGCATCAACATGGTAATCATCGATAAAGTTAGCAGTCCAATGAACAATAGCTGTTGTAACTTCTCTTGAGACAGCTCTTAGATCGGCTACCATCTCTTCATATGAATCAACGTAGGAGAAGTCTGTATCGTATTCACTATTGTTTGATGATATAACAGTAGCTTTACTTTCAGATGGAGCTGGAATCTGTTGGCCGTTAATGACACCTGCTCCTGGGGTCAATGAAAAATTAATAGACCCAATCATTGAATTTATTGTTAGTGTAACATTATTTATTTGATTGTATACACTTTGAACATCATCTGCTGGCGCATTCAAAAGAGACATAGTTTCTAGAAATCTTACAAGGCCTTGCTCACTAGATGTATCAACGGTTATGTTTGCGTTGGCTGCTAGGTTTCTTAAAGTTTGTGGGATTATTAAAAGAGATACCATCTTATCAAGAGCGCCTCTTGAATTATTATCAAGAACATCAACCGTTGCATTAAAAATTGTATTTTGATTTTTAACTCCAGCAATGCTAAGTAATGTATTACCTACATCTCCAGTTGAATGTTCTAGAACGTTTTTTATAGCATTTATACTTGCCAACCCATTTAATGCTGTTGTAACATACTTGCTAAAGTTGCTACTTTGATTAAAGAAGTTACCAGCAAAAGAATTGCCAAGCACACTACTGACAGCACCAGATATGTCAACGTTTATTGTTGGAGATGCTACAGATGATAACATATCGCTGATAGAGCTTGGTGTAGCTCCCCACACATTATTCGATACGGCTGCTATAGCTTCTGGTGTTCCAAGTGTGACTGTCTGATGTAAAAAACCTGCAGCTGCTGTTCCAGCATCAAGAATAGCAGATAGGTCAGTTGTTTCAGATCCACCCAACGTTGGTGGAGTTCCAGCTTGGGATTCAACACTCGGAGTTGCAAGCACAATTGGTGCAGCATCCGTTGCCGTTTGTCCCAATGGATAATCTACAGTTTGGGTAAGAGATTGCCATCCACCAGCCTCTTGACCAACAGAAAAACCTAGAGATGTCTGTGTAGCAGCTTTATAGGTATCTGTCATTTGTTGTGCAGCAGTATTAACTGTCTCCAGCGACAATACATTGGAAAGAGCTTTTAGCTGAGAATTAAATTGTAAGTTGTTTACTGGCATTTAAGATCTCACGATACATTAGAAGTGTTTGAAGCGCCGGATGCAAAGTTTTCGTAAACACCAAACGCAAAACTAATAGCTTCATCTTCACCTAACCTTTTTGCTTGTCCATCACCCAAAACACTTTCTACATTTAGACTGGCTGGATTCTCATAATATCGACGGAAATGAACGGTCGCTCGTGTTAGGTCTGTAATAGCTTTAAAATCAGCTCCTCTGAACCCTGAGTTTGATGAAAGCTCATGATCAACAAAGGCAAGCTGTAAATATAGATCATACCATTCTTTACCATTAGCCGCCGCAAAGTCTTTTAGTTGTTTTTGTCGTGCACCTGCACCATCTTTACCAGCATACCATTGAGCAATACCAACAGATCCTGTATATTGGCCAGTAGTAGGTGTAAGGTTTGTATCACCCTTAATTGTAGTTGACATTCCGCTCTCAGCTAAAAAGTTACCAAGCATAGCAGATATGCTAATCTTTGAATATCTGCCAGTTCTCATAAACCAATCCCAAGCAATCTGAGTATTTTTCTGAGTATTTTGAGAGGTCCCACTGTATGCTTCACCATCAGGTGGGCCCAATAGCGCTTGATCTACAGTTGGAGGATTTGTATTGAATGGAACATTACTTGATGAATAGCTGGTTTGTCCCCTTGTAAGTGATAATTGCACAGCTGTTGGGGTCTCTACTTTAGGTATGGATCCTATAACAAGTGGCAACTGAGAATTTTTACCATCCATAAAAATACCAAATACAGTTGCACCAACTCCAAGACCAGTTGATCGACCAATTCCTGATACTCCAGCTTCGGTGCTGGGAATTACAACTTGGGCGTATGGTAAATCTGCTAAGCTAATATCTGGAGCGTGAATACCAAAGATGCGAACACGGACGCGTCCAAGTTTTGGAATGTCTCCTCCAACTTGTTCAACAATTCCTATAAACCATCTGATCTGATCACCATAGAATTCTGTCGATTGATGTCCTATCATTATTCACCTCTATCATATCTAAGTTTAACAGCCTCGGCAACAACATTGTGTTTTCCAAGAGTAAACACGTGTCGCATGCTGTAAATTAGATAGTCTCCTGATTTCTTCTTATCTTTAACTTCTTCTTCAGGAACATTATTAATTGATATTTTTGCAATATCGCTTGACATAAAGAATATGTTTATAACCTGTCCAATGCTTTTATTTTGACCTGTAATAAAATGTAGGCCGGGTATTGATATTTCAACAACGTTTTTAAATAGCAAATTGGTTAGTGTAGAAGCAGTAGCGTTCAGTTGCAATTTACCAATATCAGTTTCGTGATATAAATTCTTCATATCAGAATAGCTATTATTAGATAGTAGTGTGTGAGGATAAGCTGAATTGTAAAGAGTTATAGGGTCGCCTTTAAACAGATAGGCGGTGTCAAACTTTAATTCTTTGCTTGTAGGCAATACTTCACTATTAATTTTATCAATTGTTTGTTCTATATCAAGATGACCACCTACCGTAATACCAGTCGTCATATCGGTAAAACTATTATAAGAGCCGACAGAACCATTCTTTATCATTGATAGAGTATTATCTACATCTCTATAAACAAATGACTGAATATTGTAACTTTGCTTCTCAAAATCGTCGGGAGTATTATTTGTAGCATTGGCTCGTACACTTGAAAAATAAAACGGTCTATTGTTTGAACCATTTGTATTCCAAGCGGGTTGTTTTAAAATTGTATCTAAGTCTTTGATGATAATATTGTCAAAGTTGAGGGGAGAATAAACAAAGAATGGTGATCCATTTGTTGTAGCCATTCTCTTGCGAATCATTTCAACAGCTTCAAAAACTGTAAGGTATGGAATAACAACCCTCATTTCTGGCTGAGCTTCCATTGCAGCATAACTGTTGAGAGTTAGCCCCATTTGATCAGTTAATATTTTAGACATTATTATCCAAGGCTTACCAGTGTATGCTTTACTAAACCTACTGATAAAATTATCATAACCTCGCTGTTCAATTAAACGTATTGAAAGCATCTCTACTTGGTCATTGACTTTGCGAATACGTTCTACTTGTTCGACAACAAATTTCTTACTAATGATTCTATCGCTAGATGGGTGTCTAATATCAATAGAGACCTTTTCAGTCCCCATGAAGTCTATTTTGTTGTACATGTCCAGGTCGTCTTTAATTAGCATTTGAGCTGTTAAAAACAACATGTCCATTCGTTCAAATATGTGTAATTCTACAACGTTGTTTTCGATAAAGACTGGTGTATCGCCTAAACGATCAGCGGTAACAGCAACTGTTAATTCATAATCTTTTGTAGACTGGAGTGCATCTGCCATTATAACAACAATGACTTTCTAAAGTTAGAAGCTATTTGTGGAGCTACAGTATCCTTTAACACTTTTATTTCTTTCAATTCAGTATTTTGTTCTATTAGTCTATCAAGATAAGTTATTGGAGTAAGCCCTGAGACTGATTGAGTGTTGGGATTTATATCGATCCATTCGCCTAAAGCATTCTCATAATGATGCACACTATTGTACTGAGCAGCTTCTGAGTGAACAATTATTGACGTCACTGAATTGCCAAGAACTCTTACAGACTCTCCAACGTTGAAGTTGTTGCTTGTACCAATTACCAGTTGACCTAGATCTGGATATCTCTTCAATATCTTACCGGTCGTTCCAGACACAAGACCCTGCACTGTAGCTCCAACAACAAAAGGTGTTGGATCATCAACAGTTCCGTTTATGTCACTGGTTGTTGTTATAACTCTATTTGGATAATACTTACTAGCGTTTTCATACAGTTGTTTGTTTGTTATAGGCCAGCCACATTCTCTTATCTTATCATTTAGCAGATAGAACGTCCAATAATACTCAGTTGTTCTATACAACTTATAAGATAAAGTATCTGGCCGCTCGTATTCCTCAATGTTTGTTGTAGTATAGTAAGCAGCGTCATCTTTTATCTGATCGACGAGATCGATGTATGTTCCTATATTCTGAAAGATAACAGGATCCTCTGCATCTCCAAAGCTATATCGAATAATAGGAAAAGACTTAAAGAAATTTGACATTAGTAACCACCCCGAATGTCTTGTTTGTTTAGGGCTCTTATTTCAGTGAAGCCTAATGACACTTGAACGGAGTTCCAGTTACCATCTTCGTGCATACTACCACCATTTTGGTTATATGTCGCTCCAAAGTTCTGTAGGTAACATGTAAGAAATTTTACACCAGGTATTTCTCTATTGCGATATGATAGTTTAATATCAAAAGTGTTTGGAAATTTTAAACCAATAGTGCCACCAAGACCAAAAGCCTCAGGATATATGTTAAGTCTAAAGAATTCGATTATCTTACGAATCTCATCAGCCTCTCTTTTACTCGACGGAATAAGATCAAAGGTAAATTGAAACTGACGAATAGGAACACTTTTAAAGATTGTTCTTGTGTTTGGATTTGTTGTAACGCGACCTAGAACAGTCGCTGCAGGAATTATTCCTGCACTAATAACAGCACCGCCGATCAAACCACCAATTCCACCAGCAGCACCACCAATAGCTCCAGGTCCATACTTTGCAGCTTCTAAAGCAGCTAGTGCGGCCATGTCGCCGCCATTATTACCAGCTATCTTAGATATAAAACCACTAATACCACCATCGGTTGAGGCGGCATTAATAATAGACTGCGCGTTGTTTACACCACCAACGATGGCTCCACCCAACGGTCCAAGGTTAAAAGAATTATCATAGCTAGCTAGATCTTGGATTTGAACCGCTTGTGGCATGTATAGATTAACACGGCCTTGCGATGTTCTTGTTGAATTTGCTGACGTGCTCGTTCCCCCAAGCGCACCAGTAAAGGCCTGAATGTCGCCGGGTAGGGCGTCTGCAAGAATGTCTCCAAGTCTCCTACCTCCCACACTTTCAGTCGAGTTGCGGCGGCGGGCCTCATCCTCCTGTCCACCACCTCCAACTGTTTCTGTTGTGGGGATAGTAAGGTCCATTAATTGAGCGGCAATTTGAGGTTCTTCGAAAGCCTCAAACGATATGCGACCAATTGCGTCATCTTGATGTTCTAATGGATATTGAAGTGTGGCCATTAATGTTGCCTAATAAATACGTTATACGTTGGTTTTATTTATATGGGTTTCCATGACTTACAAAGGCAAGTACAAAGTTGTGAACGTTCACAAGTATAAAGGTGACGCTAGCAATGTTGTCTTTAGGTCTATGTGGGAACGATACTGCTTCAAGTGGTTGGATCTGAACCCGCAGATAAAGGAATGGTCATCAGAAGAAGTTGTCATCCCATACTTCTACGACATTGACAAGAGTTACCACAGATACTTTGTTGATATCAAGTATACAACTGTTGAGGGAAAAACATTCTTAATTGAGATCAAGCCCGACAAACAGACAAAGCCGCCCACAGGTCAACGTAAGACAAAGCAGTATGTTACAGAAGCTACTACATATGTTAAGAACCAGTGTAAGTGGAAAGCAGCTGAGAAGTTTGCTAAGGACAATAATTATGAGTTTCAGATTTGGACTGAGCACACGTTGCAGAAGCTCGGTATTATGCCAAAGCCATTGAAGCCTTTGAAACCGTTAAGCCCTTCTACGGGCCGCAACAGGCGCTAAGTTATTATCCCAACATTTTTAGAAAAATCAACATAAATAAGCACATGAGCAATTTATTTCAAACCCTCGAATATGAAGCCTTTAGAGCTGGAATTACACCGCGAACCGAAAGGTCTCGCGAATGGTTTATGACCAAAGTAAAGGACATGAAGAACATCAACCGCAATACGTTGATGAAAGAGGATCCTATTCAGCTCAAGAACCGTCAGGTGATTGGCTCTATGTTCATGTTCTTCTACGATCCAAAGCACAAAGACACATTACCATACTACGACTCTTTCCCGCTTGTTATCGTGCTAAAGCCCGCTGCTGGAGGCTTTCTAGGGTTGAACCTGCACTACCTACCGCCAGTGCTAAGAGCTAAGTTTCTAGACAGTCTTCTCGACGTTACTAGCAACAAGCGATATGATGAGTCAACAAAGTTTAACCTAACATACAACATGCTGCAGAGCGCATCGAAGTACAAGTATTTCAAGCCATGTATCAAGCACTATTTGACTGAGCATGTTGTTAGTCGTTTTGCGATGGTGCAGCCTCCTGAGTGGGAAATTGCTGTGTTCCTTCCAACAGCAGACTTCCAGAAAGCAACCACACGTGAAGTGTATAGAGATTCAAGGGCTATGATCTAATGGCTGGTATAGAAGAATTAAAAAGTATTGTCTCAAAGCGTGGAGGAGTTGCTCGTGCTAACCTCTATAGGGTTGATCTGCCACCTATTCCTAATAGCCCTTTATCAACAAGCGAGCTAAACATTCTTTGCAGTGCAGCACAACTGCCTGGTAGAATGCTTGGATCTCATGATAAAATCATTGGCAGTTTTAACCAAAAAATTGCCTATAGTGAAATTCATGAAGATATAAATTTGTCCTTCACCGTGATGAATGATTATGGTATTAGGAAGTATTTTGAGCAATGGCAATCGTTGGTTCTGAACAAAGACACATATGAAATTGGATATATTCTTGGTCCAAATGGATATGGTAGAACGGTAAAAATACACCAACTAAAGAAGGGAATTGGGTTACCAATATTTTCAAATCCCTTTATTGATATTGATCTGTATACTAGGGATCAAATTGTTTACAGCGTTGAACTTCAAGAAGCATACCCAATCAATATTGGATCTATTGAATTGTCTGATGCAAGTGCATCGGAAGCAATACAGATGACAGTGCAATTATCTTATCGTAAATGGAAAACATTATAAGGATTCTACATCATGGCTTTGCCTAAAATTAACAACACTCCAAAATATAGTATAACAATCCCTTCCTCAAAAAAGGAAGTTAGATTTAGACCGTTCCTTGTTAGAGAAGAAAAAATACTGCTGATGGCTTTTGAGTCTAAAGATACGGATCAAATTCTATCCAGCATTGTTGATACTGTAGTAGCATGTATCGATGATGATATTAATAAAAACCAACTGATGCCATTTGATATTGAGTATCTGTTTTTAAAGATAAGAGCAAAATCTGTTGGAGAAAAAATTGACCTATCACTTAACTGCTCTTCATGTGAAGCACCAAACAATGTAAGTGTAGATCTAGATGAAATAAAAGTAGATATTTCATCCATACCAGATACTATTACAATCAACGAAAAAATTAAAATTAAAATGAAGTGGCCACATTATGGTAGCTTAATCAAAGCTCCTAAAGGCGTTCAGCTAAACTCCGTTGATCAGTCATTGTATACAATAGCTAACTGCATTGATAGTGTTCTAACAGAAGATGAGGCTATTAAAATATCTGATGAGCCCATCAAAGAAGTAATTGATTTTATCGAAAGTTTGAACTCAAGTCAATTTGCAAAGGTTCAAGATTTTGTAAAAGCAATGCCCCAACTTTCACACTCTTTGGAATTTACATGTAAGTGTGGTCACCACAATAAAGTAGAATTAAGAGGCCTTCAAGATTTTTTTTAATAAGCATGTCCCACAACAATTTGGTTAACTATTATCAGGTTAACTTTAATTTAATGCATCATTACAAGTATTCTCTTACAGAAATTGAAAATATGCTACCGTGGGAAAGAGATGTTTATGTTAATATGGTTATGGATCTTATAAAGGAACAACAGCAGCAGCAAATGAGAAAATAATGGCGAGCATAACCTTAAAAGACATTAATGATACTCTAAAGAGCAATCATGAAGAATCTAAAGAAGAAAATAGATTGGCTAGAGAAGATCTAGCCAACTTCCTCGCCGATATGCAAAAAAAGATGGCTGAAAAGTCTCGTAAAGATCAAACAGACGCAACAAACGCACGTCTGAAAGATTTAGAAAACAAAAGAGAATCAGTACAATCAAAAGGATTAATTGGTAATACTCTATCCGGTGCAGGTGATGCTGGAGCTGGAATAGGCGCTGGTATTGGAGACATCTTCAAAGGTTTAGGATTAGCTGGAGCAGGAATTGGAGCATTCTTTTTAGGTCTTGCAGGCGCAGAAGCTATAATGAGTAGATTTGGTGATGGTGAAAACCTAAAGAACCTATTAACCAATCTTGCTGCAGGTTTGGGAGCATTTGGCACACCATCTATTCTAGCTTTAGGTGGATTGTTTGCCGGTGCTGCTCTGTTTGGTAAAGTTGCTGGTGTTGGAGGAGCGTTCAAAGGTGGTATAGGTATTGGGCTCATAGGTTTTGGTATTGCCGCATTTCTAACAGAACTGTCTGTTGCAGACGCAATAATATCTAAATTTGGAGATGGTTCAAGCCTCGCTATTTTGTTAAAAAATATAGGAGATGGTATTGGATCTCTTACTGCAGTTGGTGCTGCAGGACTAGCAGGGCTGTTTGCTGCTGGTGGATTATTTGGTGCTATTGCAGATCCTAAAACAACCGGGAAAGCTACAATAGGCATTGCAGCCATTGGCGCCGGTATTAGTTTATTCTTTACTGCACTTGCTGCTGGTGATATGGCTATTGCTGAGATGGGCGCAACAGGAACATTTCTTGGTAATTTTGCTACAACTATAGCAGACGTTATTGATAAATTTAGTGCAGTTAGTGGCGGAGCATTAGCGGGCCTATTTGTTTCAGGAGCTATATTTGGAGCTATTGCTGGCCCTGCCACCACCGCAAAAGCTACTATAGGCATTGCAGCCATCGGAGCTGGTATTGCAGCCTTCTTTACTGCACTTGCTGCTGGCGATATGGCTATTGGAGCAATGGAGGCTACCGGTGCCAACTTAAAAACACTTGTCGGCAATGTTGTTGATAGTATTATGTTGTTTACTCCAGAAGCTGCGGCCGTGATAGGCGGATTAATAGGTGTTGGTGCGGCTGGCGGTGCCTTATTTGCGCCGGCTATGATTGGTGCCACTGTAGGTATGGGCGCCATTGGTGCGGGTATAGGATTTTTCTTTGCTGGTATTGGTGCTGGTGATGCTGGAATTTCAGCTTTAGCAAACTTAACGGGTGCACAACCAGGTGAAGGGTTCAAGAATCTGTTAATCAATACCGTAGAAGGCATAAAAAAGTTTGCAGAGTTAAAGGATATGCCTGACTTGAGTGGGCTGGGCGACAGCTTAAAAAGTTTGTCGGGTGGATTGCTAGCTTTCTTTGCAACAGATGGTATTGCTAAACTAGGTGCGGCAGGGAATGAAGTACTTGCATCAATCGCCGGTGTATTCGATAGTTTGTTTGGAACAAATGTCAAAGATGACTTAAAAAAGGGGATAATAGATCGTTTAATTGAGGGGTTGGAACCATTAAAAAATCTAGACCCATTAATCATAACGCAAATGGATACTTTGGGCCAAGCACTCGATAGCCTCGTCGCCTCGTTTACAGGTTTGGGAAATATGGATGTTGGCGATCCCGAAGCTGGCCTAACCAAGATGCTAAAGGGTGTGGCGACAATTTTAGCTGTTAAAGATAACCTAATTAACGGGGATGTTTATAATGGGATTGGTCTGGGCAACGCAAATGATATTGACTTTGGTAAAGGTTTAAAGAACTTTACAGAAGATGATATGGCCACAATCTCGGCAGGTGTATCAAGACTGTATGCTGCAATGAACGTACCAACACCAATGCAGGGCGCTGAATTAGCTGCTGGTGGGGCAGGTAGCCAAAGTGGATCAACAGGTGGCGGGCTTACCCAAGTCAACCTTGGTGGTGATACAACCGTTGGCGGTGCACAAATTAATATTGGTGGGCAATCGGATGCCCCACCCGCACGGGACCCTGTATATAGAGGCGGGCGGTTTGAGTTTTGAGTGACACAATAAAAAAGCCCAGGCAAGACCTGGGCTTCTCTTTATCTAATGTGCTAACGATTAGTCGTCGTTAGCGAGCTTAGCAAACAGACTCATCGTATCATCGTCGTCTGCCTCATCAAGGCTGGTGTTCTCAGCAGTCTTGAGCGAAGGAGGAGCAGAAGCTTCATCCAACGAGACAGTCTCACGAGTCGTACGAGGAGCAGACTCACCAAGCACCATCTTCAAACGAGCGTTGAGCTGATCGTAGGTCTTGTAGTTAGCAGGATCGACCCACTCACCAAGAGCGTGCTGCTTGTCGTAGAGCACTTCGAGCTTAGCTTCATCACCACCAAGCAACGCGGAAGCTCCTTTGAAGTATGAAGCATCATACTTAGGCAGAGGCTTACCCATAACCATCTCAGAGCTAATCTTAATAACAAAGTCAGCACCTTCCCACATATCGAATGGGTTGATAGGCTTCTCGTCGGGGAATTGAGGTTGCATCGCAGCTTTGATCTTTTCAAAGATCTTAGCACCAAAGCGATACAGCTTAACCTGACCTTCGTTCTGAGGATTCTGCTGATCACTGATCACGAGGACGTTGGCAACGTAACGAAGAGTGCGCTTACGAGAGCTAACAATCTTCTTCTGGGACTCATCACCAGAGTTCCACATCTTCATGTTCAGTTCGGAAAGAGGGTCATTCTGACCAAGAGAAGTCAGCGACTTCTCGATATACCACTGACCGGTCGGACCCTTGAAAGCGTGGTCCCAGTAACGAACCCAAGGGGTTCCGTTTTCTTCTTTGCCAGGGAGGAAGCGAATAACAGCATAGCCATTGCCAGCTTTATCGCGAGTAGGATTCCAGAAGCGCTCATCAGCAGCTTCGCGTTCTGCACCACCAGTAGCTTTCTTAGCGTCTTCGACGAGCTTGCTGAGGTCGGTGCGGTTACGTTTTAGGTTTGCAAAAGACATATTATTCTCCGTATGTTTGTATGTTCGTATGGTTATTATAGTACATTATATAGGGTTAGTCAAACGGTAATGTGTTGGCTCTAGGAAGAAAATTTAGGTGCATAGCTTCGGCCTGAATCTTATCCTTGATGATTGGAGTGATAAACTTTCGGACGTCTTCAAGATCAACATCGTGATCACTGCAGACGTTTATCACAGCATCCATGTAGCTCACATTACGCTTTTGGACTACGTCCTCAATTAGCTTTGTGAACTTTTGCTTTGTAAGGAATTGCTTTTCGTCTGTCATTGTCATCCATTTCTTGAGTATAGAGACCAATGTCGGGGTACACGACTCCAACAGATCTCTTAGGCATTCCATTTGCATAATAAGCCATCGCTCTGCAAATGTACTTGACTGCGGTTTGACCGTGCTCACCGTAACGCAGATCAGTGTACTGACCACTGCGAAGATAAGCCTCGAGGTTTGCAACGTATGTCTCAACGTTATTGTAAGAAGCACGCTCAGACGCTTCCTTGGAGTCTTTCATCCCTTTCATCGCAACCAACAACTCTTTATTGGTCTTGATCCACTGACGAACGTTCTTCAAGCTGAATACATGCTCATCAGGCAGATTGCGAACATCTGCATCAATCATAGTGTTGGTGGAAGGACCTTTCGACTCACGAGCAGCAGCAAGACGAGCCACAGCTGCTTGCTTTTGCTCAGCAGTCATAACACGAGCTTTGCGTGCTTTCTTAGTCGGCTTCTTGGCAGCCACACCCATCTGAGCAAGTGCAGCACTCTTCTTCGCTGCTTTGGTTGCTTGGGCTTTGGCCACTCGGGCTGCGATCTGTTCTTTCGTCTGAGGCTTGCGTGCCATTCACATCTCCATCAATACCTTTGCGGTATGCCATCATTATAGCCTGTGCGAGAGGATTAGTCAACATAAGATTCACGCGGTAACTCATTTATTTTATGAAGAACAATATCACCACTGTTGTCTTTTGTCCAGTAGAGATATCCATCTTCGATCAGATGGTCGATTGTAGCCCCAATGATCTGATCTTGGCTAGCCTGACCATGGCTTCTGCCAATAAGATAGCTGACGGCAAAGATGCCGCCAGCAATGAGAGCTGTTTGTAGAAGGGGATCCATTTGTTCTCCTTTACTGCTGGTCTATTATTTATAGGGGGGCAAACGAGATCACATTTGCGACTTTAAACGTACGAAACTCTTGCTTGGCAAGATCAAATGCACGAACCATCTCTTCACTATACTCAGCAGAACCATTCTTCGGACGTTTGTCCTCAGCAATTAGATCCACCTTGAGTGTGCAACGCATATCACGCTGTTCACCATTCAGCTTAGTAAAGATCACGCGGCATTCACCAGCACGCAGTTTCTCAATCATGTCTTCACGAGTCATTGTAGTTTCCTTTCAATCCCAATCATTGTCAAAACGAGTCGTTTCCCGATAAGTCTCACCGTAGTACTTTTCAGCATACTGCGGAGCATCGGTCCAGTAACGCTCATCGGCGTTTTCTTTGACCATTTTCTCAACACGCTTCATGTGAGCTTGACGAGCATTCTTAGCTTTGAAGTTAGCGTGAGCAAGGCGAATCAGGGCCATACGATCAGCGGTAGTTTGCATGTTCTTTCCATCCATTCTCTAGAAGTTTCTGTTCGAAGCTGAGCTTCTCTTCCCGGTTTACACGAAGTTCAGTCTTTAGACAACCTTTTTCAAACTGTTTAATAGTATAACTACCAATTCCGTTATGGGCAACATAATAATGCTTGTCAGTGCCCCAACGTTCGTGAATATATTTTGGCATCAGAACTGCACTCCACCAAACTCGCTAGTTGTGAACTCGCCACGACGGAACATTGCAGCGGCAGTGCTAGCAATCGGAGCGCTCTTGTAGTAGTGCTCATCAATGCGAACATCATCCTTGAAGAACGTCACAGTCCAGGACCAATCTTCAACTTTGAAACCGTTACGCTTCACTTCTGCCCATTCACGAACCACAGTAGCTTTCAGCATGATCTCTTCTCCCTTGCTCATAATAATAATATAAGGGCTGCCAACGCAAATGTCAACAGCCCTTACAGTTATTTTTAAAAAAAGATTTTGTGTTATTTCAACAGTTTAGCAAGAGTTGCTGGTCCAGCAACACCATCAGCTTCAAGTCCGTTAGCAGCTTGCCAGGTCTTCAAAGCAGCTTCGGTGCCAGGACCGAACGAACCATCAGCACCTACGCCAAGAGCTTCTTGTAGCTTCTTGACCTGAGCACCACGTGACCCCACTTTAAGTACACGAGAAGCTGGTGCAGAGGCTGCCGGAGCCGCGCTAGGAGCCGCTTCTACAGGGGCTGCTGGGGCATGATGCACCTCTTTCCCTGTAAGCACTGCTAGAGCGTGTAGATAGTGCTTCTTACGGTCTTCTAGACCGATTGTCCCACCGTTGATTAGCTTCGTCATTGCAACAATGTCGCCTGCATCAGCAGCTTTGTTGATGTTGCGGCTGTTCCAATACCAGCAAGCAGACTCAATAGCACCTTCTTTGGATGTTAAGTAAGATGCAACTTCTTCAGCTGACTTGTTAATAGTCTTACCAAAGTTGGTGTAGTTGTCACGGCCAGTTAGCTGAATGACACCACGGCCACGGAACAGATATCCGTCACCTGGCTGGTTATTCCCCATACGACCACCGTAAACAATGTTAGCAATCTTTTCAGGTTGCTTTGCATAGTCTGCTGCCTTACGGCCTGCTTTTACGAAGTACTTTGGGAAGATTTTATCAAGGGTCTCCGCGCGATAGTGGAGATTTTCCTCGAGCGCAGAAAAATTATTTGACTCGTGCGCGCATTGAGCGATAAATCCAGCAACGCGCTCTGGAGTGTCAATTTTATACTTTGGGAACACTTTGACCATGGCCTTGTGCCATGCTTCAACTTCCTTGTTCCCCTTCAGAAGAGCTTGTACGTGCTCCAGTGTTAGATTGAATGCCATTAGGATCCTCTTTCTGTTTCATATAGTCGTAATACGATGTCTGCGGTTCAGCGGACCAACTCTTAGCAACATTTTGCTCTCGAATGTATTCTTCAATCCACCGCACGATGTGCTCAGACATCATATAGTTGTGCAGACCACTGTATTTATCTACTTCGTATTTCGACAACAGATCCTGGAGATCTTTCCTAAAGGCATGTTTCTTCATCCTCTGTCAGACTTCCACTTGCGTACGTAATCGAGCTTTTTCTCTTTGGTCCAGTCCTTTAGATAATCATTATCAGCGTCAAACAAGATAAGCATAGATTCTTCGTCCAAGATATATGCATCAATAATCTGTTCACCAACGTGCCTCTGTGAAAAATCATTTACCTCTTCACAAGTAACACAGTCCATAGCCCATTCAGTCTCATGTCCTTCGACAGGCACATCAGGGTTCAACTTCTGCAGCTCATCCACAGGAATTACATAACGCATCCGGTGAGAAGAGATTGCAGTTACGATTACATAATTAGTCATGATATACCTCAGCTAAAGTTTAAATGGATTTGAGAGAAGTAATTCAGATTACCTGGTTGATCATCAGATGTCAAGTTCTTTTTCATATAATCAGGAAGGTGATGACCATACTTGGCCATAAAACTTTCATAGTTATATAGCTCAGCACCACGAGCAATGAAGCCACCGAACACTTCTGCAAACTCTCGAATTGCTCGAAAGCCGGGACCAACCTTAACAACACCGGGATTGAAGTGATACTTGCCATCGGTGTAGACGGTCTCAGGGGGAACCTCATAGTCATCAGTGCGAGCATATGCACGAGTAATCAGGAGAGAGATTGTACTTCCCTCTCCTGTTGCATAGTAGTGACATGCTACAAAGCAGTATAGGTCGTCTGGATTATGAGCCATCAGAACTCCTCCTCTCCTTGGTACACGTCCACAACGAAGACCCCACGTTCACGAAGCGCTCGAACAACACGAGGACGATCGTCAAACCACATATCAGGCTTCTTACCGTAGTCAGCAATGATCTGATCAAGCATTTCAGACTTGACGATATCATCATGACGGAAGTCATTAGCATCACGCATGTAGAGGTGTTCTCCACCGCGTAGATTATGCTCTGCCAACCATATCTCAGTAGCCGTACGACTACGTTCATTACGACCTGTTGCAAACACAACAGCGTGACCTTCTTCAACAAACAGCCGGAAGATCTTAGCAATAGGCTCGATCACTGCATCGTCGTGGATGCCAGCGTCATACTTAGCCCAATCCTTTGGAGTGGTTCTCACATAGTCAATACGGTGATGGTTATCAGCCAACGTTCCGTCAATATCAAATACAACTAGCATTTTGTTTCCTTTTTGCATTGAACCCACTCGGCGAGTTCAGCATTCAGTTGATTACACAATTCTATAGCACGATCGTTAGATTGGCAAGTGATTTGTTTTACCACATCACCATCAGATCCACAAATGTAAATCGTTGGTGGTGAATACCCATCAAACAGACCAGAAGAATAAAGACCAAGTACACCACGAATTGGATTACGCTTGCACATAACTTTAGTCCAAGATGGGTGTGGCCCCCAGCGCTTAAACTTCTTTATTTTGATAGACGAGATAGTGTAGGGGTTAATACCACAGATCATTTCAAATACCACTCCCCTTCATAGTTTACGCAATTGTGCCGAAAGTTTGACCACTTTTCCCACGGCAGTGGTATGCCTTTATCCGTATCAAGATCGATTCCGTGCGACACATAGACTTCACCAGCCTCAGCAATCACGTTTCCACGTTCGTCGTGTTCTGTTCTTTCTTGAGTGTGTGTAACTACAAGGATCATCTCAGATCACCTTCTTGATTTCGATATAATCATAGTACGTTTTGTCAAGACCTTCAACAATCTTTTCCGCAGCGTCTTTTGTATCAGCACGGAAAAGATCATGAGACTCGTAACGATCACCAGTCTTACGATCAAACTCTTCGTAGTGTGCATAGATCTTGTACATCAGCTATCTCCTATTACCAGCGCCAGTCAGCAGCACCGTCGAGCTCACGCGGGTCGACAAGAACTTCATCAAAGCCGCTGAACTCAGCTTCTACGAGAAACGCATCGTAAGCAGCCCGAGCAGCTTCTTCCGAGGTGTAAACACCAAGCAGGGTATCGCCAGCATAATCAGTTTGGCCAAGGAGAACGTATACGGTCATCTTTCTTTCCTCTCATCTTTGTACCCCTAATATAGTCATCCGTTGCGGTGAAGTCAACAAAAAAGAGCGCCGAAGCGCTCTTTTCCTAGAATTTGTTTTCCTGTTATTGTGCAGGTTTAGTAGCAACATCCATGAAAGGAACAGTAGACCCTGGAATCATAGTCGTGGGCAGTTGGCCATTCCAGCGCTCAGCTTGAGTCAGAGCAATCAGACCAGCATTATCACGAAGAGCTTCTGCCTTTGCACGGATTGCAGACGCTTCTGCTTCACCACGAATGCGAGTCGCTTCTGCTTCTGCAGTTGCTCGAGCAAGCTGAGCATCAGCTTCTGCCTGAGCCTGGATCACGGTGATCTCAGCGGTAACTTTTTCACGTTCTGCGTTCTGACGAACCTTCTGCACTTCGACTTCCGCAAGCATACGAGCTTCAATCGAGTTCTCATAAGCATCGGAGAAGTCAATGTTCTCAATCTGCACGGACTCGATAAAGATAGGACCTTGAACTTGGTTACTCAAGGTATTCTGCACATCAGAAACTAGACGTGCACGTTCCTGGATCGCAGTAGCAGCATTATACTGACCAAAGACGTTCTTCACAGCCTGATGCACTTGACGATCAAGCAGTCGCGAGAGGACACCTTCTTCACCGCCATATTCAGCGTAGATAACCTCAACCTGATCAGCAGGAAGACGATAGTTGACAGAGATAGTCAAAGCTGCAGTCTGCTGGTCTTTCGAATAGGCTAGAACATTTTCAAACATACGAGCATTCGATTGCACGCTAATATCAACCACAGAGTCGATAAGAGGCATCTTAAACCCAAGACCAGGTTCAGCAGTGCCAACAACAGCTCCGTTACGAAGAGTCACACCACGGTAACCTTCACCAACAGTGTACCACGATCCACCGATAACGGTGAGAGCGGTAAGACCAATAAGAGTAGCAAAAGTACCACCAACGATAGCATTCATTTTATTCTTCCTCATTTGATTATCATATTTGATCATAGCATCCCGATATTGCTCGGGTTTATCGAAGTCCCAACGATCAGGCTTTTGCATCAGGCTTGTCCTTAGATGCTACAGAGTTATCCTGAACATACTCGTTACCAGCCTCGTCAGTTTTGTATGTGTAACGTTCAGATTTCATAGGTTTAAAGCTAACGCTACGTACAATCCATGTAGCACCAGCAGCAAAGATGGCTGCAACAGCAGCCATACCCAACAATGCATAGATAGCCATTATTTCATTCCTTATCCAAAAAAGTACCACATCCAGAAGGCAAGAACACCGATCCACGGAATATAGAATTTACCACTGATTTCAACTTTTCGCAAACCTGATTTTACTTGTGGTGTATCAAAAAGCGTGATGATACCTACAATAGTAAGCGTAGCCCAAATATGGGAAACAACGCCGACTGTGTACATAATCCAGTCCATTTTATTCCTCCAATTTTAGATATTAGTAGCAAAAACCATGAATGGTATCTTCTTCGTGATCACCTTCGACGGTATCGAGGATCATGTCAGCAATGATATCGATTTCTTCCGATTCTTCTTCGGTGAGATCTCCATTGTGGTCAATGGTGAAGAGGCAAGTTGCACGGATGAGGCGAAGTTGTTCTTCTGAGATTTCGATGGTGAAGGTTTTCATGGTTCGTTCCTTTGCTTGTGTGATATTAATATAGTCATTGCACAAGCAAAGGTCAACAGTTAATCCCACAGCGCGAAGTAATATTTTGCGAAGAGTCGAAGACCATTGTCAATACGGGCGTAGTGTGCTTTTCTAGCAACCTCGTCCACTTTGAACGTATGGTTAGGACCATGAACCATACGATAGAGTTCGCTGTCTTCTTCCTTGTCAAACTTAAAGTCAACATCACCAGACCAGAATTGTTCATCACCCTTATCATCTTTAGTGCACTGCTCAAACGCCCAGATCATTTCGTCGAGAACCCATGCCCAGCGCTCATGATGTTTGTCATCAATGTCCCAGGCATTCTCGAGGGGTTCAGTGGGATGAAGATGTTCAGGGACGTCTTCTAGTGAGACTGATGATGAACCATGCTTCTTTGATTTTAGTTTCAAAAGAATAGGATGAACGACCAGAGCAATGGTATGATCCGCACCCCAAACATCGTAGTCATCAATACGAATCTTGATCTTACGTTCGTTCTTGTCAAGATACTTGTTGATGGTCTTGTTGAGAACATCCATCATAGCATCAGTGACTTTTACGACTACACGATCATACCACGTGTAGTCTGCATCGCTGTAGTCATAGTTAAACTTACCAACGCGCTTTGCAAAATACCAATCCTGGAGTTTCAAAGGTCCAGAGATTCGATCACGGTAAGGTCCGATATAGGCTTTCATTCGCTTTCCTTAATCAAATGTTTTAGTTGCCACATAACAAAGTCGTAGTCACCATCTTCATTGGAATACATCATATCATATGCGGTTTGAAGACCTGCTACATATGCTTGTTTCATTAGGTCGATGGTATCGTCACCAAAGTCAACGTCATACTGATTCTGCTCAAGCCATTCATTCCAATTCTTCATTTGGAAACTCTTCTGTAGGAACAAACACATACTCAGGCTTATCCGGTTGTGTCCAAGGAAACTCAATATTCACGCGGCTATCACGACTAGTAAAGTATGACTTATAGGGTTTACCATCGTCAATGTCGGGCGACGAATACCACTCCCAGAACACTCGACCATCCATCCAGTATGGTCGACCATCTTCGTCCTTGAACACATTGCTGCAGCGTTTGTTCTGCCATACATCCGGACCAACTTCCATCCACTCGTCAGGTTCACCAGTCAACGGTGCGATAGGTTTCCATAATGCGAGTTTTTCAAAGAGAGCTACTGCATACGGTGCTGACATACCACTATGTCCTTGTTCTGAGAACACTTTCAGTAGTTCGAGTGTCCCTTCTGCAAGCCAGCGATTTGGCCCGTCTTCCGGATCATTAATATCATATCCTGCAAGTTTCAGCTCTTGCTCAGCCCATTCCATCCTAGCCATAATCATTTATCCTCATCATTCATTGTTTGCCACTGGTGTTTCTCCGAATATACAGCGCTAGTAACTCTCACAAATGTAGGGCACTGTGAATCGTTACAGACGTATCCCATTACCTGATCCAGTCGAAGACCACATCGGCTGCATTTGAAAGGTTGTTGCAGAACATCAGGTCCAGGATACGTTGGGACGTACGAGGTTTTCTCTTTTGGCAGAAGGGCGATGATACGATCCAACTTCTCAATAATCTTATCTAGTTTATCATCATTCATAGAAACACCTTCTCATATTCTTTACGAAGGGCTTTCATAGTTTCTTGACAAGACCTTCCATTATCGAATACCATTACTTCACTCTCCTCAGATTCATCATTACGAGGACAAGCATACACTACAAACTGACCAGTTGACAACTCTTCCATAGAGACTTGTATATTCATCTCAACAAAGAATCGAACATCTTCAGGATAGATATTAGTAATATCAAGTTCCCTCATACGACCATTCGGACGAGCGTAGTAGCGAACAGTTAGAGTATCTTCGAACATCATGGTTCCTCATATACATCATAGTCGGCCAAGTATGCACGTGAAGCCTTCTCACGTGCAATGTAGTCATAATAATACCCATAAATGTCGAAGTTGTCAACAGGGTTTCCTGTCGTCACATCAATAACTTGACAACCACGATATGCGTTCCTAATCTTGAACCGGCTCTTTGGTAGCTCATTCCAACGATCGGGATACTGCCTATGAATAAACTGATTAATGTGGTTCTTCAAAGGACCCATACCTGACCAGATCTTAGGATTCTTGCCCCAGTCAGGTCCTGTTCCACCTTTTGACCAGAATCCAGTTTCTGGACTAAAAATTGCATACCCTTTAAGGATAATTGGAAACTTGACTGTCATATTATTCCCTATTTTCAAAAGGTGTGCGATATCCGCTTGCGTTTTCCCGAGTCACGGGTTTAGCAGGAATTACTTTTACAGTCATTTCAATTTTGACTTCTGAACCCAACTCATAGATTTTATCAGCCTTAGAATCAAATTCAGGATTTCTGTAAAGCCATTCTAGATCATTTACCATAACTAGAGCTTGCCCTAGTTTGCTCCAGATATAATGTTTTTCAGTTTTCATACTCATAGTGTAATCTTCTCTATAATTTTCATAAGTTTCTGCTGTGAAGGACTATCGTAGTAGTTCATCTCGTTACGCATTTCCATCTGCAAATCAAACAGATCCCTACGCAGTTCGCCATACACGTGTTCGACGATAGCATGCTTCATATGTTGCACTGCGTGTTGGATTGCTCGACCCTCAGACGCTTTTGCTATATCTTCGTCGATCCACTGATTCGCGCCAATGGTGACGATGATAGAATATTCCCTTGCAAACTTTGGCGAATGTTCTACATCCCTTTCGGATGTATACCTAATAGTATGCAGAGGTTCTACAATATGTCGACGATTTCCAGTTTCTACTGCTCTAAGGTTGTTAATTAGTCTCATTTCAAACAACTTCCACTAACATACTGATTTCCAGCAGCGACACAGTGCTCTTTAAACACCTTGTTATCTTCCATATCAGCCAAAATCAAATATCCAAGTCCCCACATAAAGAACACTGACACAGCAGCAAGTAGAATGACAGGAAGTTGATCGATAAGATTGTCAAGCAATTTAATCATTTTATGATCCAATCCATGTTCATCCAGTCAGTACCTTCTGGCATTATCTCTACCTTATTACCATGAAGCTTTTCTAGTTGTGACCACACATGAACATTGTTCTTGCGGAGGCAGTATGAAGTCTTTCGACATTCATAACAAGATCCACTCGAACCATAAAACATAAACGCATGTTCGGTTTCTTCGACACGAGTAATACCGCTATTCATGCGCCAAGAGTCACCGGTAGTGTAGCCACCGGACCATCCAGCAAGAATACGATAATGGGGATCGTCACCTTTAAATTTAATGACAACCCAGTTATCTGGAGTGTACGTCATTTATAAAACCTTTCATATAGCTGAGCAATCTTAGCAAGCTCAGGATGCTTATGGATCCACTGACCAGTTGACGGATCGAAGTGTGTCTTAAAGAAACTATCCATTACTTTGTTGCCAGTGTCAACCTTTACATCGACCTGTGTGCACATTTTATCAAACTCAGCATCAGTGATGACCTGAGTATCCTTGAACTCATAAGCGTAGGCGGCGACAGATAGTTTAATCCGCCGCCGCACTTCTTTCTCTACTTTTGAGCCCCACTTGACAGGACCATCATCAACGAAGAACTCTTCGAGGCTCACAGCTCAACATCCACAAAGTCATAAATGCCAAGACAATGGAACATCGTACGACCATACTTGTACTGCATAGTGTTATGCCAATGTCCAAAGTACCACTCATCAGGCTGGTGGATATCAAGCAGAGACTGCAAGAAGTCGCCAGTACGAGTATTGTATCGAGGGCCTTTCAAGAATCCAGTGTCCCAGAACATATGACCAGCAATCTTGTGAGGGCAATCGTGAGTGATCATCACACGAGGCTTGGTCACCTTATAGATGTCGAGCATCTGTGCAAACTGCTCATCGGAGCACTCTTCATCGTCCCACCAGTCACGATCTTTCGTACGCTTGTACCAGCCAGGAGGTGCATCAGGGTTGTCAATGCTCCATGCACCACCGATGAACATTACATCGTTCTCGACAGTGCCGTCCTTAATCCAGCCAACCATCTCCTTACACTTTGCAGGATTGTCGTGGTTGCCACGAATGAAACGATGAGTGCCATCAGCCATATGATTATTGATATTTTCATGCCAGTAATCAGACTGACCAAAGCCAACGCCAAAGTCACCAATCTGAATAGTAGGTCCTTCGAACTTGTCGATTCCGTACACCATATACTCGGCCATCTGGCCATGGATGTCGCCAATCAGTCTAGTTAGTGTCATCGCTTCCTCAGCTTCTCATAGATGTTGTACCCAGTCGTTCCAGGCAGAGACATCTGGAACTTGTCTAGTATAGCTGTAATCTCTTCATAAGTCAACTCTTCTTCAATGAGGGGCACCCAACCTTTTTCAGGGCCAACAAAATAATCGCGGCCTTCGAGCTCATCGATCAGATCCTCATCATCAAAGTCATCTAGCTCTACTTCAACATCTACAGTAACATAAGCCATTGCTATTTCCTTTCAATATCATCCTCGACACACTTAGCACCATACTGGACTTCTAAGATGTGACATGCTTCTGTTGAATCGTTGTACGCTTTGTGCCATGTGTTCTGAGGAATGTCTAACCCTTCACTCAGCGCATAAAGCTCGAACGTCTTAGACAAGTATAGCGTCTCTATATCAATTTTACAACGGCCACTTAGCACATACCAGTGTTCATTGCGCATGTGGTGACGTTGATTTGAAAGAGACTGTCCTGGTTGGATCACAAGCTCTTTGACCTTGTAACCCTTCTTATCATCAAGCACACGATACCAACCCCAAGGTCTAATAGTCTTTGGATTCTTCCAGTTGTCTAGAATCCAGCTTGAGCTGTTCTTCTTATCTTCACCACCAACACCCCAGATAAAATGAACACGAGGATTGTCTTTATATCGCTCATACTCAGGTGTCGAAGTGTTTGTACGGTCGCCACCATTGGCAAAGATGATACGATCATAATACAAAGTGTTGTCATTAAGAAGTCGTTCGATAGCGTTACAAGCTGTGTTGTCAGCATCATCAAACGCAATCACCTTATCAACCATCTGCAGGTTTTCAATCACAGCTTTGCGCTCAGCAAAAGGCATGAATGGCTGACCTTTCTTACGAGTCAACCATTCATCAGAGTTTAAACCCACAATAAGATAATCGCCTCTCGAGGCTGCATCTTTAAAGTATTCGATATGACCACTGTGGACGGGATCAAAGCCGCCAGTTACGAGAACAACATCCATTAATACAACTGCCTCAAAGTATAGGTGAAAGGTTCTTTTGAGAAGAACTCAAGTCGTAGGTTCTCTCCATCGAGACCCTTTACATAATTCTTGTTTAGAGTGTCTACGCGAGATAGCTGGAACGTGCGAGTATCACCATCGCTAAGCTCGATTGTAACCTCATAGAGGTTGATAAAGGTCTTCTTAAACCACCTTACAAAGTAATTTTCTTCATCCATTGTTAGAAATTTCCCACTTTCTAAATTTTTCCCAAATAAAGTATGCAGCGACACCAACCACAAAGTTGACGGGGTTGGCGTTAACCAACCCCGAGCTAATCAGATCCGCTGCAATAATGCATAGGCAGTAATCAGATAACTGCATCACGAGTCCCTCGGCCGTGTGCAACACCATCAGCACCAAAGCTAGCAGCCCAGCTTTCTGGCTTGAGCTTAGGCTCAATACCAGTCATCCCAAGAACGTAGCCAGCAGCTTCGTTCGCAGCACAGTTGGAGCCGTGCTTAGGATTGGTGTTGATATCAAGGTGAATCTCAATATCATACTCATCGATAAATGGGATCAGCTGGTTGTAGAGCTCGCACACCTTGCCAACTTCATTCATCATGCGGACCTTAGGACGGTTCGCCTTGACGTCAAAGTCAGGTTCATGTGAGATGTTTGAGAAAATACGACAACCGTTTTTACCATTCATGTGAACGATCGCAACAGTTGCGTAGCGGGCCCAGTTACGATCGTTCTTACGATAGCGCACTGAGTCACAACCAAGATAAACCTTAGTGGTCTTATCGAGGTCGATTAGCAAGTTGACGATTTCTTCAATTTGAGATTGAGTGAACATAATTACACCTTGTTATTCCTTTCGTTAGATTACTATCAAGTATCTAGAAGAGAAAGGCAACAAGATATCTAGATGTCTTTCTCTTCCCAGTTGATACACGTTGAGTTGTGGACGTTATACGTCTTACCTTCTTCATAGAGGCGATATAGGGGATCAAAGTCCTCGCTTCTAATAAGCTCTTGAATTGCAGCCTCACACTCTTGGCGAGACTGTAGAAAAGCATTTTCGTAGACTAAATTGTAGCACCACATATCAGTAGTGCACATTAGGATAATCGCTGTATACATTATAAAATTCCTTATTTTCTATATTGTCTCATATCAAACAATCCGCCTGTTAATATGTGATAGCTTGTATCAAAGTTTGACCACACCAGGCTCTCTGGAGCTTCGTACAGCATATCACAATTCTTACAATAGTCAACCTCGTCAAAGCGATGCTGACGATGCATCTCGCGCAGATGCTCGTACTCAGAGCCGTTCCAGATCTGCTCAATCGTTTGATCGGACGTGTGACCCAACACAGCTTTGCTATCCTGTCCTAGCACCATGCAGCATGGAACCACAGCACCTTGCTTACCATCGTTACCACCTGCTCGAATAATAATGTCAGGCGAGAATGGTCGACCACAGGATCGCTTCTCACTGCGTTGTCTCCACGTCACTTCATCATATAGTCCGGACCAGTTGTGCATCTTCCAAATTGATGCTTTGATTCCAGGAATCTTATTGACCCAATTGTCAATGTATCGATCAACTTCATACTCAACATTATCATTGTTAGTGATCAAATGATAAGAACCAATCGATGCTTTTGACTTGCTAGCTGCAATGTAGTCAATTGTCTCGTTAGCATTATCGCGGACGTAGTTGAACAGATCTTCACTCATCCATTGCTTATACGTTTCAGGATCATACCCAGTAACAGAGAATCGAGCAAAGTGCATTCCAGCATCGATAATATCATGCATGAACGATCCAGTCATCTTGGAACCGTTAGTAATGAATGACATCTTGAACCCACGTTCAGTGCCAGCTCGAATGAATTCTGGAAGACGTTTGTTAAGGGTTGGTTCGCCAGACCCTTCGAGGTATATCTCTTGCACCTCCGAGTCAACTAGCTGGTCGAGGATGTTGAGGTATAGCTTATAGTTAAGAGCACGTAGAAATGATTTCTCGCGGCCTTCACCCATTGATTGCGGGCACATCTGACAGGTGTAGTTACACCCACCAAATACTTCAATCACCGCTTTCTTTATTGGTAGCATTATCACACCATCTTTTACATATTGAATGAGTTGTTGCTGAATCTTTCCACGAATCAGGCAGGGATTTAGTAAACCAATCAGAGGTTAATATATCTTCAATGGGCCGCGTAAAAGCATTTAACTCATGCTTTTGTTCGTTGTATAGTTTGATCACACCATTTAAATTAGTACTACTATACGACACGTTTGCAAAATAGCAACAGGGTAACACTTGCCCATCAGGATTAACTACAAACCTATTGTTACTACCCCACTTACACTTAATTGTCATGTTGTCGCTTGCTCTAACTGCAATCCATTTCCAAATTTAAACACTGGACCTTTTTCAAACCTTTGTGCTTTTGTATATATGACCATATTGATCTTACCCCAAGAGCGAACCATTGTATCAATCTGATCAAGATACTGTTCATTGTGTTTAAATACGAGAACTGCAATTTGTACTTTAGCTTTAGTTTCAGATATTGCAGAAACATTTTCTTTGATCTTATCAAGATTGGTGTTTTGTCTATACTTTGAATGCATTTCTTGATTAATACCTTCAACAGCAAACATCACGCGCAATCGTCTTCCCCCAATCACTCCTAGCTTCCACCACCAGTCAGGATCTCTAATTGATCCGTTTGTTATGATAACAACAATAGCAGAGCTATGATCTATCAAATACTGTACGATCGCGGCCAGATCTTTGTTCATTACTGGGTCGCCCCACGTCCCACATATTTCAAATTGGTGGTACTTGTTTAATGTGTTTGCTGGAAAAACTTGCTTGAATTGTTCTAGCGACCATTGTATTAATGGTAGCCAGTCAGCTTTTTCTAATGTCTTGGGATTGGTTCTATGACACAGCGGACATGCTGCATTGCAATACGTTGACAAGTCAACCCATGCAGTTAATTTATCTAAATTATACATCTAGTTTTCACTAATATACTTGATCACATCTTCAATAAGTTTAACCCCACGACCAGAAGCCGTGGGGTTGGATTCATCTACAGTCTTTAGATGGTCTTTGAAGAATTGTAGTCGACGCAGAAGCTCTTGCTTGTAATATCTGTCTGTCATACTACGATCCTAAATTTGGCGAAGGTGGAAGGAATCGAACCCTCTACGCGCGGTTTTGGAGACCGCCGCTCTACCATTGAGCTACACCGACATTATTTACGATTTGTATTTATACGTTTTTGCCACGCCTCTTCGAATCCATCTTCATGCACAACATTTTCATGATTACCCCAGATTCGGATTAAGTAACCATCTAGCACCGAACGCACTTCTTTATCTTGCCATGTCTCAGGAATCAAATGACCTTTGACAATCCAGTAATACCTGTTGGCTTCTTTCCGTTCTGCTGGAGTCATGCACTACTCTTTTATGGTGCCGCCACGAGGACTCGAACCCCGCACCTGATGCTTACAAGGCAACTGCTCTACCAGATGAGCTATGACGGCAAAACTTTGGAGCGGGTGGCCAGAATCGAACTGGTCTCCTACAGCTTGGAAGGCTGGTTGGCTACCATAGCCTCACCCGCATTAAGTGCTCGTCTCTCCGAGCTGTCACACTGATCCATAAAGCCAGAGCCAAAGATCCGTTCACCCTAGTGTAAGGTGGGTTAGCTTTATATCGCTTACTATCCACAAATTAAAAACTGGATGGTCTGTGGACCTCGTCGATACTATCTAACCTTACCTGATAGCGGTTGTTACCCCGCGGTCTTGGTTGCAGTATCCATCCAAATAGTATATATCAAAGACCGAGCCAGGCCAACACTTTCTTCTCATGTTGTTTCCAGAGCTCTGGATCATACTCATAACGATTACGTTCTCTATTCCACTTCTTGCTTAGCTTGTCAGCAGCTGGTCCATACTTGTTAACCATTTCACAAAGACGTGGAAAGATGTAGCAGCGCAACACAACAAGATCATTACACTTATGTTCAACAGTCTTGTAATCTTTACCAGCAAGATACGTACGAGCAAGGAAGGTAGCTCGATTCTCGTTACGCACGTCCCAACGACGATGACGGTTTAGAGACTCCCAAGTCCTATACGCAGGATCTTGGTAATACTTGTACTCGTCATTACTACCAGTCGCATAGTGCTGACGTTTTGCCCACTGATACTGCTTGAAGACTTTCTTCTCTTCGAAGCGAATGATACGAGCTTCTTCACCGAGGTGTTTAGATTTAATTTTAAGTTCTACAGACATTTTTATTCTCCTAATTGGGTAATTCAGTTTAGCTTCATAATGTTGGACCCAGTTAGGGTGGTCTAGTAATCTACAAATGATATCTCTTCATTGTATAGTCTCCTTTGTTGTAGTGGTATTCGACTCTAACATATGCACTACCTGAGAAGGTAATTTATCGGTTTTACCAGCATATACGGCGCTAGCTAATATAAGAATTCACAAGTTGTCTCGTTTACTCTTGTGGGTTACTTATAACGTCGAATTGGTGGTGGCCCAAGCGGGATTTGAACCCGCGACCATGAGTTTTAGAGACTCGCGCTCTTACCAAGCTGAGCTATTAGGCCATATTAGAACAGGATCGTCTTTTTGCTATATCCGAGCTATTGATTGCTGAATCGATCCTAAATCTTGGTCGGAGTGAAAGGACTTGAACCCTCGACATCTTGGTCCCAAACCAAGCGCTCTACCAGACTGAGCTACACTCCGAAATCTTTACTTACGTTTTTATACTGAATAATCAAATCATCAACCAATTGAATAGCAAGGTCAACAGTTTCTTGGTCAACATAACCAAGCTCTCTCTTCAACATACCAATTGTGATCATATCTTCGATCATGTCACGGTTTGCTTTACCATTGACAAAGGGACGATGAAAGTCGTTGCGAAGAATATCAAAGCACAGCTGACCAGCGGTTTGAGCGTTCATATTAAGCGACCTCATAGTTGATTTGGTTGATAGCGTTGTCGAAGATTGCTGCCATCTTGTAAGGCAGCCCTTTGCGGTAGCAGATAGCGCCACCACCGTACATCAAGTCTACATCATCAAGGTCCAGGCCTTGAACAATCCAGCGGATTGCATCTTCGCGCGTCTGCGCGCCAAAGTCAAGAGCGTTTGCAATCTCAACCTCAAAAGCATTGATTGCAGCGATCTGCTCTTGAGCTTCGAGGTCCATTGCAGCCTCAAGATCCTGCAGCAGATGATCCCAGATGTGCTGCTTGTCAGCATCTGACGAGTTGTTCCACTCAGCCCAGAAGTATTCCCGAGGACGGAAGCCATAGGCGTCCTTATGGAGATCCGAAACGATATTGCCATCAAACGTGTACATTGTGCGTTCCTTTCGCTCTTGCCCCCCTAATATAGGGTCTACAGCAACAAAGGTCAACAGCTATTTTAAATTATTTTGGCGGGTGGCACAGAAATCGAATCTGACAGACTTGCGCCTGCGCATCGCTTTCCAGGCGAGCCCTAGCCCCAGCTAGGATTACCACCCATATTGGCGGAGCGTGTGGGAATCGAACCCACTCTACCCTTTCGAGGTAGTACGGTTTAGCAAACCGCTGCCTTACCAGCCGGCCCACACTCCATTGTTGGTGCCCTTGGTGAGACTCGAACTCACACTATGCAGATTTTGAGACTGCCGACTCTGCCAATTGGCCTACAAGGGCTCAAAGCTCATCATCAGTAGCTTTGTAATATTCATCCATCTTTTTCTCTTGGATGGTCTTTTGATCCCACCACTTGCGTGGATTGCCACACATATAGCAAGAACAAAGATGAGGAGTGTGTGCATAAACACCAACGTCTGCGTCAGTCAGATCACGAGCTCGATGTCTAGAGAAAAACTTCTGGACCCATTTCTTCTTCTTGAACTCTTGAAACCGACGAAAAGCTCTATCGCGCATTATGCTCTCCTTATGCTATTATTGGTGCCCATGGAGGGACTCGAACCCCCAACATACGCGTTCTAAGCGCGCCGACTCTACCAATTGGCCTACATGGGCATAACTTAAATAAAGTTGAAGTTGATTACACAACGACACTTTGCATTAGTACAACTTGTGCCAGCATGCAACATATCTGCATCAAAGACAACAAGTCTGTTAGCTACTGAACCTACTTTTTCACCATTCTCAAATACAGTTGCACCATCGTTGTCGTTGACGTAGTAAACAGCAGTCTTAACAGGAAGACCATTTGTTGGAACATCGGTGTGCATACCGTACTGATAAATTTCAGGAGTGGGTGGGGTCAGGTTTGCCTTTACTCTAATCAGAGCATTAGGTCTTTGTAGTAAAAGAAAAGGTTTTAGGATATCAAAGTATTCACTCTGAGGCATAAAGTCTTTATAGAACACATGAACAAATTGCATATCGTAAATATCATCACTTGCATCTTTGTGCACTTTATGATCGTTGAATCTCCAAGGAAATAAAGAGTTGTCGATAAGCGTATCACGAATATGCTGAAAGTCTTGTTTCCCTAAAAGATCGTCAATAACTTTAATCATTGTTGCCTCATTGATAAAATTGGTGCGGAATGAGAGGGTCGAACTCCCGGCCAGATGCGTGTAAAGCACCTGCTCTACCACTGAGCTAATTCCGCGTAAATTCGATGCTGGGGGCCAACCCTTCATTAGGTATGCATCAATACCCGTTATGTTTTTTACGGTAAAACATCCCTCAAAACCTCCCAGTCTTAACGATAGTGGGTTACGCTCAATACAAAAGTTTATTAGAGTGTCAAGTTGGAATGAGAATATCGTGGACACTGGTCTTGGGTGGCTAACTCCCAATTATGGCGACTCATACCGGGATCGAACCGGTGTTCTTCTGCGTGACAGGCAGACGTATTAACCACTTTACCAATGAGCCGTAACTTGGTGGACCCTAGGAGGATCGAACTCCTGACCTCCTGCTTGCAAGGCAGGCGCTCTCCCAGCTGAGCTAAGAGCCCATATTAATCAGGATCGTTTTGTCCGCTAAGACATCATTGCATTGATTTAGCGTTTTGGTTTGCTGAACCGATCCTTTAACTTTGGCGGGAGGATGGTAGAATCGAACTCCATACGGCTCCTAACCGTACCCATCGCTTTCAAGGCGAGTCCCGGCCCAGCCGAGTTAACCTCCCGTATTTTGGTTGCGGTGGGGAGGACTCGAACCTCCGATTTACTGGTTATGAGCCAGTCGAGATGCCACTTCTCTACCCCGCAATAATGTTTTGGCTCCCTGACGTGGGCTCGAACCACGGACCCGCTGATTAACAGTCAGCTGCTCTACCATCTGAGCTATCAGGAAACTATCTCTGTTTTCACGTACACCCCAGCGCATTGCATATTTCAGTAAAGTTTGGGTGGCCGACCCTCATCTACGGGATGCACGTGAAAACAGAAATTATTTCATTCTGTTTTGTCTAAATTTTCAAAGAGCAGAGGCCAATGCCGGAGCTTGAACCTCTCTTAGAACTCAGAGCAATGCTTGCGCTTGACTTCCTTGTCCCGTGTGATTAATATATAGTCTCTTGATACAAAGGTCAACAGATATTTTTATAAATTTCACTAATAAGCTCGCCACGTTTTGTCCAATTTGCTGGATCCCGAACAACAGATTCGTATTCAGCTCGAATAAAACGCTCTCCATCAAGAAGCGGTTCACCTTTTAACTCTGCGATGGCTGCCAAACGACCAGCATTAGGATTACGCACTTTTGCAAGTCGTATACCATCGCCGTAAGGATCATCTAGAAACAAACCAAGTTTAGCAATGTCCGTCAGAGTCAGAGTGTTCAGTTTCACAATCGTTCCCCCCTCTTTTGTACTATTAATATAATACTTTAATAAGCGGAAGTCAACAGATATTTTTCACTCACACCAAGATTCTTTTGCATCACCGTAGTACTCGCGGGCGTAACCTTTCTCGATCAACATCTTAGTCAAAGATTGTCCATCAATCAACACATCTCCGAGCACTCTGCCACCAAATTTATCCCAGTCGAAGATTGTGATCTGAGTGGTCTTGGCATTAGCAACAAGGTCCTTGGTAAACTTACTTGCTTCTGCTCCCATAGCAGCTTCTTTCTCGCACTTAGCGCGGAAAGACTTCTCAGGAGTATCTACACCCCATACACGAATCGATAGCTTCTTGTCAAGTGGTTCTGGCAAGAATGGAGCTTCAAACTCTACCGTGTCACCATCGATTACTCGCATAATCTTCAAGTCGTATGTCACACCTTCTGGCTTCTTTGTTTCCGCGAAAGCTAGTGTTGGTAGTAGTAGTAAAGCTAATAGTAATTTCTTCATATTGTTCTCCTAACAATGTTAGGATATTTATAACAGGATCAACTTTTTGCTACGTGCGCTACCATTACACTAATGCCCCTTACGGCGACACCTAGGATTCGAACCTAGACCACGATCGTTCAATGATTTGCAATTTGTTGCTGTAATGATCCTAAATTTTATACTTGTTGTAAATATGGTTTAATTTGCCAGAGACCATCGGTCCTAGTGACCAAAAAATGTTTAGTCCCTAATGTCACGATCCACGTTTTATTCAACTGAGCATCTCCAAAACATATTTCAATATTATGTAGCCACGACCCATTACAGGTCGTAGCGAGAATTCATTAGAGTCTTCAACATGACATTGTAAGGAGTGTAGTCCTCCAAGTCATTTGCAAGAACACTCTTCATCACTGATGGTGAGAAGCCAGAAACAAGCGCAGTACCGTTCTTGTCGAACTTAACTGGAGTGTTGCCATTCTCCTTACCGTACATTGACAGGTTCCAGAAGACGATCTTAGGAACATTGTAGCCTGCGTCCTTGTACTTACGCTTGATCATCTGCATAGCAGAGTCATCGTACTTAGTGCAAGAATCAAACTGCATGTCCGAAAGGATCAGCATCATGTCTGGCATGTCGGCCTGAGCAACCTTACCCTTTACAGCAATCTTAAGGATCTCATCGAAAGCTGCGTGCAGGTTGGTGTTCATATCCCAGTGAGCCTTTTCCATCTGCTTCATCTTCTGAGACAGAGTGCCCTTCAAGTATTCCATCTTTGGCGAACCAGAGAAGGTCAAGAACACGTCCTTGAAGACGCCGGTGTTCTTCGAGGCACAGTAGAGGCCAAGAGAAACAGCAATGTCGATTGGCTGTAGGTTGCCAGTGGAGTACCACAGAGAACCCATAGAACCAGAGACGTCAACCATTGGCAAGACTTTTGCATCACCAACATAGTTAGGCAGAGCCTTCCACTGTTCGTCAGCAACAGCCGCATTACCCTTGACCACAGACTTCACAACATCGTACGGATAGACCGCACCAGCATTGATCTTGACCTTAGGATCACGCTCTGCCTGAGGCTTCTTCAATTCCGCAATGTAAGCAGAGTAGGACTCTTTTGCATTACGGCCGAAGGCCTTCTGGTAACGTGCAGATGCGACAGAAGGAACGTGCGAGAAGTTGATAGCTTCCCATTCCTTAGCACACATCTGAGTCTCAACGACATTGGTCAAACCAACAATCAACTTACGATATGCCTTTGGAGACAGACCGAGGTATCGAGTCAGTTCAACAGCGATCGGGCCCTTACGTGGCATCCACTTTGCTGCCAGACCGTTCTTTGCCTCAAGAGCTTCCGCGATCAAAGCAAAAGCCTGATTACGGTTGGTAGCATCCTTGTAGGCGAACAAGTCATCCCAACGACCAAGCGCAGGGATTTTGTGCATCAGCTTACCAGCAAGAGTTGGGTCGGTGGACTCTAGCGCTGATAGCAGATTACGGAAAGTAGCACGTTCGCCTGCACCCTCACGGATGTCACGAGCCCACTGCAGCATACGCAGAGTGAGATCGGCATTCTCTACAAAAGAAGCGGTGAATTGCTTGGTGATGTCAGTACCACGAGCAGAGCCAATGACACTGAATAGATCGAGCACGGGCGATGCTGAAGTAGCACGAGCCTTCATACCGTTTGCGGTACGAGCAGGAGCCTTAGCCTGAGCCTTCTTAACTGCGTTTACAAAAGACATAGTGTATTCCTTTCTGGTTGGATTTTACGGATTCGAACCGTTAAGTTTGTTTTCAAGACAAATTGGGAACCATTCCCGATGTTTAGTTGCTGAAACCAACCAAGGTTTCATAGTTTATTCAGGATCGTGCCTTTCGGCTTTCCTTTTGATTACAAGTCAAATGCTCGTACGAGCTCTAAGATGCTGTAACGATCCTATATTTCAATTTTAGGAGAGGAGTGTTCCTCTCTTGTGTTCCCTTAATATAAGCGCTAACACAAGAGAGATCAACAGGTATTTTTATATTCTTGACATTTCTTCGCGGAAAAGTTGAATATAAAGTTGTAGGTCATTGCCACCCATATGATCAGCAAAGCGCTCATCGATGACGACTTGGTCTGCTGTGCCTCTAAACACAATCACAGGACCTTGAGCAGATACGTCAAACATATCTTGCTTGATTAGCTTCTTTGACAGAGCCTCTTCGAAGTCAACATACGTTATAGCTGCAGTTTCTTGATCAATAATAGGAATCATACCATCGCGGAACACGAAACTAGTTACATTACCATTTTCTTGCATAACCTGTTCTTTCAAGTGCTGCTTGAAACCTTTCAAGCCAGTATATTCTACACCTTCTTTCAAGAACTTGTCAACAGTTGCTTTTGATACCAATGTAACTTCATACACTTTTGTGACTCGTAGCTGAGCTTTTGGATCTACTACGCACCATTCTGGTGAACGAATACTATCACGTCCATCAATACCAGCAGCACGATAGTCTCTGTTTCTTGTACCAAGGTTGGTATCCATTTCCATTACATAGCCCTTCTGGCCATGCTGTCTGGAGTAACCACCGTTAGAAACGTACTGAGAAACTTTATCGATCTTGTTAGAGAAGTATATACCATCTCCAAGCATACGACCAACAACTGATGGGTCAGAAGACTTAATTACTTTGAACCCGTAGCGCAGAATCATACCAGCCGCGATCCCGCCTGTTCCGTGATAAGCAGGAACGACTGAACCATCGCCGTACTTGGTTTTACGGAATTCTTCAAACTCTGGATACTCTAGGTTGGCATCATACACTTTATCGATCATAGGATATGTGTCACCGTGTTTACCAGCGTGGTCACGTTGAATCATAATTCTATTAGCAGATTTTGCTGCATGCATGCTGTTGACTTCTTGAACCTTTGCTTGCTGTAGCATCTTCTTGTCTTTCATAGACTGCTTAGCACGAGCAAAGTACTGAACGTAGGTCTCAGACTTCTTCTTCTTATCAACAACACCTGTAAGCAAAGCAGACATATCAATATCGTTGTACAAGAAGATCTTCTTCAAGCGGGCAGAGTCAATCTTATCAAATGGCTTGATCTCACCTTTTACAATCTCGTCAATTAGAACAGCGCCACCAACAAGGTTGCCGCGCATCTTCTGAACAACGTGTGGAGGAAGTGAATCAACAATATCATTGACATAGTCTTCAACATCACTACCAATACTGTCTTGAACGATACCGGTCAGAACATCGACATAATCTTGCTTGCTATTTTTGTACATGGACTTATAGAGCTCGGCGCCCATAATCCAATTGTTGTTGTTTTGTTTTGCAAAGCGTAGCCAACCGTTAACTGTATCTGCATCTGCATAAGGTAATTGTTTTAGCAATTCTGCCCCCGCAATCTGAAAGTTAAATAGGTTTGGTTGCGCTTGTGCAATCTTTAACATAGCTTTTGAAATAGCATTAACGTTGGTATCACGGTCGCCACTAGCATTGCTTTGTAGGTTTTTTGTTACACGAATAATGCCATTGATAACGTTTGAAGATGGATCTGCTAGAATCAATCGTGTAAGGTTATCAGTATCAACACTGTTCAAACCATCCTTTACAACTTTAAGATAAACAGATGCTGTATCATTTGGATGATTCTTTATTAGATCGTCTGTAGAAACACCAATTGTTCTTAACATATGCTTGACTGAATAATCAGTAAACGATACACCTGTCAGTTTTTGTAGCTTAGAGTCTGTCCAACCTTTAGCTACTAGATCATCAGCAAACATATCGTGCAGTTGCTGCAATAGAGGCCCACCACCATCACGAGCTGATGCATCGTAACCATAGTTGGCACCTCCTGTTAATGTATTGCGAAGCAATCTACGGACAAGATTTTCATAAGCACTAGTATTAAAGTTTACATCATAGAACTCTTTGAATCTCATCTGCAGAGCATTAACTAGATTAGCTGATATACCGTTAATGGAGGTATCGGTAATACCATACGCAACAAATGTATCTTCGAAGCTTGATATACCATAGGTTCCTGCACTTTTCAATACATTGTCAATTACAGTATGGAAAGGCTTATCATACGATATTAGAGCGTGGTAAGCATAATTTTCATATCCAGTATATGTGTAGTTTGCTACAAAGGACTTAGGAGCATTATAGCTTCTAGTCATTCTCATGTAGCTGTAAACTGGGTAACCTTCTTGACACAGCTTGTCAAAGAACTCCTGTTTGCTACCACCCATCTCACCTAAGGTTCTTAGTACAGATATTTTGGTCTGCAATACTTCACACATACTTCGCATACCATCTGCACTTAACTGATATACTGTATTCTCGTAAAGGTCTGGTGTAATATTTTCACCAGTCAATAGAAGAACGCCTGTATAACGACCACCATAACTTCCTCTAGCGGTTGTTGACAATCGTATAGCAAACTTAACAAGACCAGCAAATGTGGTCTCATGCCCAGTTAAAGAAGTAATTTCTTTGAATGCTTTTCTGACAGCATCTCCAACCATAGTCAAAGTTGACACATCGCCAGTTGATGTCATAGAGCTCACATTTGAAGCAATAACGTGTAGTCTGTCTGCCACTTGTGCATAGATGTCTGGAACAATGTTAAAGTTAAACATACTCTTAACAGTTACCAAGTTGCTGTAAACTGCAGGGCTTGGATAAGGACCAGCTCTGAACATAGCCTTGATCATCTCTTCAAGGTGTTCTTTAGGCATTTTCTTAATAGCAGCAGCTTGTGCTTTTCTGTTCTCTTCTTCTTCTTTAGCCTTCAACTCAGCAGCAGCTTGTGCCGCAGCGGCCGCAGCTTTAGCTGCGTCAATAGCTGGTTGAGCAGCTTGTTGTTTCTTTAGCTTCTGGCGTTGGTAGTAGCTCAACTTTGCAGGAGCCGCTGTGGTGGTTGTAGCTGGTGCTGTTGGAGCTACTGGAGGAGTGGTTCCTTGGGCAGCCTGTTGCTTCTTCAACTTCTGACGCTGGTAATAACTTAGTTTTGCAGGAGCCGCTGGTTGGGCCGGAGTAGCTACAGCTGGTTGAGCAACTGGAGCAGCGACTGCCTGTCCTGGCTTGATTTCAGTCAAGCCAAAGAATCTCTTGGAATACTTCTGGAAGTCTCCACCATCTGGAATCTTGTTTACACGTGCTTTTAGAGCAATAGCAAAACGAGAAACGTCGATAGTCTTACCCTCATCGTTACGGAATTGGATATAGACTCGACGCATTGCAGGATCAGAAACGTGGGTAAGGAAGTCTGGCTTTAGAGCATTTGCCCACTTACCAACGACTAAAGAATCAATAGTGGTAATCTGCCCCATCTTCAACTTAACGAGGAAGCGAGTGATTTCATTAACAGTATTTGGGTTGATAAAGAAGCCAGCTTCGTGAGCTAGCTTAACAGATTGTGAAATGTCTAGGTTTGTCTCGTCGATACTATCAACTCGAAGCTGTTTATCTTTCTTCAAGAAGTTTAGAATTGTTTGCTTCTGAGCTGGCTGAGTCGCATTAATCATACCAAGCATGCCAAAGAAGTTGTACATGAACGCGTTTGCTACACGTTTTTTGTCTTTGACAATAGCATCTTTTTCAGCAGCCGACTTGAACAAGTTTGCTTCGTTTAGATCATTATTGGCTTTGATGTGACTGTTAAAACGCTTGACCATTAATGCCCCATAGAATTAAATTTCGTTATCCGTATTTATATGATTGGGGAAACGTTGGATGCCCGTCGAGGATTCGAACCGCGATTACTAGGGTCAGAGCCTAGCGTCCTACCGTTAGACGAACGGGCAATAAATTGGTGTCCTTGGGGAGACTCGAACTCCCAACATCTACGACCTCAACGTAGCGACTCTACCAGTTGGCCTACAAGGACATTGTTTGGAGCGGATAACGGGATTCGAACCCGTGACCGTCTCGTTGGCAACGAGAAGCTCTACCTCTGAGCTACATCCGCATTATTGGTACTGGATAGTGGGATCGAACCACGTCCACCTCAGTCACAGTGAGGGATGCAACCATTACACCTTATCCAGCATAGTATTGGAGCTCCCAGAAGGACTCTAACCTTCAACCCTCAGTTTCGAAGACTGACGCTCTTACGTTGAGCTATGGAAGCAAATTCCTGGGCCATCTCACAATTGGGACTCTTACCCCTGCATCTGCGCCATTTGCAGACTGGTGTTATCCGATACGCCGAGGTCCCACAGCGGATGCAGTTTGCTCATTGTAGCAGATGTCGACCTCTTCTACAACGTTTTATTGGTGCTCCCGGAATGAGTCGAACATTCGTAAGCAGGCTTCGTAGACCCGCCACCGGATCCGCCGGCAGAAGCATTATATCATCATAGTCTAAACTGTGTCACGAGACAACTACAAAGTTGTCTTTTCTTTGCCAGAATGTGGAGAATTATGTTTCCAGTTTCAATCATCAAAGTCGACAACTTCATAGTCAGAATGTGGAGAATTATGTTTAACTAATGACGAGTCACCAAAGGTAAGAGGTTTTACCTTACCATTTTTGATGGCTTCGTTGAATTTCATCAAATCATTTACAATATCAATGATGGGCGTATCCATAAACGACTCGCCAGGAGTGAAGTGAAATTGTTTCAATTCAGAACCTTCATGCTTCATCTTTTCCATGTAAACATAACGGACAAGTTCATACTTGGCGTTTCGGTTGTGCATATATTTCTTTTCATCATCTGTGAGTCCTTCACTAGACAATGATTTCATAGTCAATTCAAGTGCTTTATCAAACATAACTAAATCCTTAACTGGTGCTGCTAGGAGGTAACGATCCTCCGTCCCATCCTTACCAAAGATGTATAATACCTTTATACTATAGCAGCGTTGTTGGTATCCTCAGAAGGAATCAAACCTTCGTATCTGTCGAGTCAGGACAGCGCTCTATCATTGAGCTATAAGGATTCTATTGGTATCCCCAGCGGGTGTCGATCCCGCTTCTTCGCCTTGAAAGGGCGATGATCTAGCCAACGTAATCTATGGGGACGTTATTGGTCCTCTCTAATGGTATCGATCCATTGTCTCTCGCTTATCAGGCGAGTGCTCTACCTTTGAGCTAAGAGAGGTCTTAGAATTTCAGGGGGATGATTGTTTTGAAATGCCCAACCCCAGGGGCATTATTGGTGGAACAGGCTGGAATCGAACCAACGACGCGAAGTGTTAGCCAACACTCCCGCTCTACTCAGACCAGCTAATAGACGGCTAATCTACCTGAGCTACTGTTCCATATTTGGTGCACTTGGAGAGAATCGAACTCCCGACACCAGGATCTTCAATCCCGTGCTCTACCGTCTGAGCTACAAGTGCATATTGGTGTACCGGGTGGGGATCGAACCCACGACTTACGGATTAAGAGTCCGCCGTTCTACCGCTGAACTACCGGTGCATTACTTAGAAGATACACTACGGAGGCTTTGCAACTCTCCCACCCACCGAAAGGCAGGCTTCCACTACGGAAAGGGCTGGTACCAATCGCCCTTAGTGTATCATCAAAATAATGGTGGATCCGGTCAGACTCGAACTGACGTACTGCGATTAAAAGTCGCGTGCTAAAACCACCTCAGCTACGGATCCACTCTTTGCGAAGCGCCAACTTATCGTCTCGGCGTTCAACTTTCTTAGTCTTTCCATGAGCGCCAGATGGGCGTTTGGAAAGATGAAGGACGAAAGGATTTCGTGCCTTCGGGAGTTCCTTATGTTTCATTTAACTTCTCCTGAAAAAGGACAGTATACTTACCGTCACTCCAAACTTTCAACACTTTCATTGAGTACTTCCAAATACCGTACTGCTTATGCAGTTTGTTTAGGTAGCTCAAGTTTCCACTGTGGATCATCTGTGTTCTCCTTCGATGTAATTAATATAACATCTCCAAATACAAATGTCAACAGCTAATTTGGTGGGAGTGTGTTGAATCGAACAACTTGCCTCTTCAGGAACGGATTTACAGTCCGCTGCTAGCACCAGCATAGCCTTATTTGACACTCCCATGTCTTGGTCAGTGTGAAAGGATTTGAACCTTCGGCCTCTCGCTTCCAAGGCGAGCACTCTACGCAAGCTGAGCTACACACTGATATAAATAACCTCATGTTTAGATTTGCAATTATCCTACTGTTATGTGGATGTACAATAACAAACCAAAAGTCTTTTGATGATCCACGTCCAGTGGATACTGCCATCGCACTTGATGGCCTTGATGAAAGACGACATCGAGCAGAACTCAAACAGCTAATCGGAGTTGATCCAAAACACTATGAATGGTGTGCAGCGTTTGTCAACTCTATGCTCGAGCTCTACGACATTCCAGGATCTGAATCAGTAAGTCAACACCCTCTTCTCGCAAGAAGTTTCTTGGATTGGGGTATTCCAACTAACGAACCAGAGTATGGCGACATCGTTATCTTAACACGTGGCAATGCTGGTTGGCAAGGTCACGTTGGGTTCTACATCGCCAACATAAATGTTAATGGCGTTGAAAAGATCTTGGTGCTTGGTGGCAATCAAAACAATCGAGTTGGCTTTGCTGAATACAATGCTAGTCGATTGCTAGGATACCGCAAGATCCCTTAATGTTGGATGCCCCACGAGGATTCGAACCGCGCTCTTCTGATTCAAAGTCAGATATCCTACCGCTAGACGATGGGGCAACATTCTATTTTCTCCTGCACACAATACGCCAATTGTCAACCTGCACGTCTGCTGGACACTATTACGACCATCAGCACTAGTGCATTATGTGCATGTGAAAATAGAATTTCTTCTATTTCCAGTCCATCATCGCTTACGCTAGGACAATTGCTAAATTTTCAATGAGCGTGGGAGATTGATGCGATCGCTTCGTCCCTGTTAACTTCAATATAAGCATTGCCGATACAGAAGTCAACATCTTTTTTTGGTGGTGCCAGATGGACTCGAACCATCTCTTCGGGCTTATGAGACCCAAGTCCGCACCGTGCGGTGTCACCAATATTGGAGGTGTGGGTGAGAATCGAACTCACTACTTTCGTGCCTGGGATTTGCAATCCCGCCCCTTACCATTCGAGCACCACACCGTATTAAAAAACCCTCCAAGATTTCTCTGGGAGGGCTCTTTGATAGGGTATGTCGTTAGACTATTCCTACATCGAGCCTCCGAACGCACGAATATATTCGCCGCCGAAGAGCGGGCACATATTCTGCTTAAAGGTTACTGTTTGCGAGTACATTTGCGGAGGTTATCCTTTGGTTGCGTTCTAGTATTATATAGTCTTTTGTTTACTTAGGTCAACAGTTATTTACAAATTATTTTGGTGCTCCCGCAGGGATTCGAACCCCGGACCTAGGCGTTATGAGCGCCCAGCTCTAACCGCTGAGCTACAGGAGCATTACCATTGATGAACGGTGTTAGCGATAATTGAAATGCCTACTATGATGTTGAACACCATCAGGAATATTTGTAAACGTGTCATTGTTGTTTCTTTTTATTGGTAGAAGTGCTGGGACTCGAACCCAGTCAAGAACGCTAATCTGGCGCTAAAAGGTTTATAAGTCCTCTCTGACTACCCAGTCTCACTTCCACTATTCGTTTAGCAGTTGAACCTTACCTTGAGTAGATTCAATTGTGAATCTCACAACAGCTTCTTCGCGACCAAACGTCTTGTCGGTTGGTTTGTTAGCCATAGCCTCCTGCAACGTTGCATAAGGACCATGAAGCTTTTCATAGTAGAAGCCGTGTTCTTTTACATAGTATGTCATTTGTTACTCAATGTTTTAATGCGTTTCTTTAACCATTCCATAACGACTAATGAGTCACCATTATAAGCTGCAGGATCACCAGTCAACTCTTTATCAATTGTGGTTTCTAGATTGCTAAGTGCAATCATTAGACCGTGTTGCTCAGAATAATCAAGACTAGATTTAGCCATTACATCCTCTTTGTTTGGTGTCCCCGGTCGGACTCGAACCGACACTACGCAGATTTTAAGTCTGCTGACTCTACCTTTGGCCTACGAGGACTAAACTTGGTGCTCCCGGAAGGATTCGAACCCTCGACCTTGACATTAGAAGTGTCTTGCTCTGTCCAACTGAGCTACGGAAGCATTTTGTTATTTATAGAAGTCAAACGAATAAGTTTGACCATCTTGCTTGAAAGTAATCGTGCTGTGCGAGTAAACTTCGGTGCTTTCAGCGCGATATGTAGTTTCTTCCCAGCATCTCTTGCCACCTTTGTCAGCACCGATTACACCACCAAGAACTGCACCAGCAGCAGCGCCTTTGTCATCACCAGTAACACCTTTACCGATAATACCACCGATAATCATTCCAGTCAACGCATCAGCGCCAGCAGAACCATTGCGGCAGAACGTTTGCGTGATAGGAACGCTGACCTCTTGCCACGTGTAGTGGTCTTTGATAGTAGCGCGAACAGTTTCTGCAGAAGCAGAGGTTGCGATTAGAGTTGCAGCAATTGCAAGTACGGTTTTCATTGGCCGAGCCTTTCGTTCCAGAAGAGTTTAATGACGTCTTTCATATCCATCCCAATCGTAGGCGTGGGAGTGTCCAAGAGCCAATTAATAATATCTATACGAGCTTGGTTTTCCAGCTCGCTACTGACATTAGCAGGATACAAACGAGCGACCTCGTCAAAAACAATAGCGTCCATTATGCAGCTTCCTTTTCCATCTCAGCATCAATACGCAGAGCGAGCTTGGCGTAGTTTTCCGAAAGGAACATAACATCCTCAAGGATCCGCTCACGATCGTGACCAAACATCTTAGCACGGCGAACAATACCAGCCAGCATGACTGCAACTTCGGTAGCAGAGTGGACATCAAAACCATTCATCTTCATCTCTCCCTTGTTCATGTACTTAATATAAGTCATGCAGCACGAGAAGTCAACAGCTGATCTGCAATTTTTTCAAACTTGTATGCTTCAACTTCCCAAGGGCGATCAAAGTATAGGGTGTGAGTATGATCTTCACCAAGCCACAGCGCCTTACCATTTCCTTGGACAAGACGCTTTGTATAAATCTGCTCGACGTGCTTCATCTCGTGACAAATAGTGTACAAGATCTCTTCGTCGGGGGCATCCTTAACAATCTCAATCTCAAATTTCTTGGATCCAATTTGAATTACACCGTGAGACGGGTATCTGCCGAGATTGATATAAACATACACATTGCCAACGTTGATGTGGTTAATGACAAAGGACATTGCTTCGTCAACAACTTTGCGCTGAGCTTTGGTTCCACCCGAGACTTCGTACATCATAGTATATGCATCCCTGCTAACAACTGCTATGTTATTATCCAGGCAAAGTTAGATTAGTCAACTACTTTTTTGTCACAATCTCAACATTTTTACCAACTGGAAACTTGATCTGGTCGTGCTTATGATGCAGAACAAACTTTGTGTTGGGGAACTCGTTGAACAGCTGTTGCCAGATCGGCCGCCAGTTGTTTGACAGTCTCAAGCTGTTGTTTGCTTCACGATCAGAGATCAGATACAAGTCGCTAGCACTACGTAGGTTGAAATCGAAGATCGAGTCAAAGCCGTACATATGAATCTCGTCACACTTCAACTTGTTTGCTGCATAGTGAACAGCCATATGGCCGCAGTTAAAATTGGTGTAATTCTCCGCATAAGCGGGCAATTCGGTGTAGTAGTCCTTGACTTGCGCAGCATACCTCATGTTGAACTGTGGATTAAGCTCCATGAACTTCTTTGGCCGCGCTCCGAGCACCCAATCGCCTGGAACAATAACGCTACCTTCCTTGATAGCATTCATCATTTTGAAATCAACCATGCATGTCGTATAAACATTCTCGACAGCAAATGGTGGTAGGTTACAGGTAATCTTTAAGCCAGGTGCGGGATTATATCTTGACGCACTATCACCATTACCAATAACGTGGGCAGTCTTAGCCATTCATCACTTCCTTAATATATTGTTTGCCCTTAGGGCCAGTCCAATGCATAATTTTAATATTGTTGGGTTGTGACTTATCTTGTAGATCAAGTCTTAGAGTATTATACTGTCTTGGGAGGTCCTTGATATGTATCAGTCTATTCATACCCGATCTCACAAGCATATGCAGGACCTCTTGGTCTCCTGCTACAGGATTGATAGCTACTTCACCGACCCACTTATCTAGGATCGCTGGTCTTCCTGTGAACGCCACAACACCACTATTGTGCCACTTCTCACGACGTCTCGTAGACCACGGAACATCTTCAACCATTGCTAGCTTGTTAGGCTCAATATAATCAAAAACGTCTTCAATGTTAGCTTTAACTTCACAGTCAGTATCAAGCCAGCAGATCTTTTCTGCTAATGCTGATGCTTTGACCATAGCACTTGGCTTTTTGAACCAGCCCTGATCCTGTGAGCGATGTGACTTTCTAAGCTCTGGATATAAAGACGACTCCATACCAAAGTCAAATATCACTAGCTCGGCATTTGGATTATGTTTGCGAAAGTTCTCTACGAACCAAGGCAACATCCATTCAGTTTTACTATCACACCCAGTAATGAACAGCTTAGATGATTTGATATTTGTCATTATAATTATGTTTCGCTAAGCAGCCAGCTTGTTTCTGAATTGTGGTAAAAGTATCATTTGCTTGAACTGGCCAAGGGTAATATTCTTCCAACCAAGGGAACGTATCAAGATGTAAGAATACATCAGTGGGCTTTGCAGCAATCTTAGCTTGAGCAATCAGCCTCTTAGCTCCTTCTGGCTTCAATCTATAAGCATGTGCACCAGGAAAGTATCGCTTTGATGTAAGAGGGTTGACCCCAAGAAGAATTGGATCGTTGTACTTACCATACGAAGGTTTACCAAGGTTTACACAATATTGGTAGTTGATAAACTCAGGGATTGGGTTCATAATCACAGCATCATGTTCAAAGATCTGGAATTCATCCTGACCAGCAGCACATTGCACCCACAACGAGTAGTGTGACAGGAACGCTGCTACACAATTGTCAAATCGTGAATATGACTCTTTGAAGCCATCTTTTGAGATACCCTGAACCTTTAGTATCTTGTCAATAGGATCTCGAGGAGTGATAGCTCTAAAGTTTTGAATAAACAATCCGTTCTTGACGCCAGAATCGATACAACGATCTGCAGCCTCAATAGACTTCTTGTTCTCCACCATAGTAATAACGTATGATTTCATAATGATGTTGTGCTCGCTAAACCTTGAACGTTTGTATAGAATTTTCTGGTAACACCCAGCTTTGATATAAGCTGTCGACACATGATTGCATCGTTGGGCCAAAGACCGTAGTGCTCGACAAGTTTGAGCATGTTCTTTGCGCCTTCTGGTTTAATTATATAGGCTGAGTTTCCAGCAAGCCCTTGAGGGACAGTCATCTCATCAATCCACGGGACAAGTTGGAATGGCATTTCGTTCCCAATGATCTTATCGTAGTATATCTTAGCTCGACGCGTTGCTCCCAACGGATTGTTGATACCAATAATATCAGCTTTGCTATCATTAGGATCAAAGTCAATCTTGTTTATGAAGTATGCATCATGCTCAAGGATAAGCATTGTAGTGTCAGTTTTCATACTTTCTTGCCACAAAGCATAGTGACTACATGCGCATGCGATCCGAGCCTTTGGATTCTTTGTTGGATAAGCTGACTTCTTTAGCCCTGTAGCAAAGTCGTAGACTTGACCATCCCAAGGATAATTCCATCTAATACCTGCGCCCAACATAAAACCGTTGATGCTGTTAGGAGTAACGGCATCCCATTTTAAGATATCAAACTCGTTGCCTACAGCTTTAGATGATTCAGCGAGCCTGGAGTATCCAAGCTCAGAAGTATCATTACCTGCTACAACAATTGCTACAGCTTTCATTTTTGTCCTATGAACACGTGATCTTTCCAGTGTCTGGATCTTTCATCGGGAGCATCGAGATCAACCCAGTCAGCGACAACCGTCAATCCAACTTCGTCTGCAATTGCTTTGAATGAATCGTTCATGAATCTCCAGCAATCAGGATTGTCATGATACTTACCAGCACTAGGAGCAATCAGAACAATGTAGTGTCCTGGTTTAAGAACACGTGTCATCTCTGCAACGGATCTAAATGGGTTGCGGCAATGCTCGAGCATTTGACCACTAACAATGAAGTCGATTGAGTTGTCTTCAAACGGTAAAGTATATTCGCCTGGCATTACATGCGTGACGTTATCGCCAGCAGCAATATCTGCAATTAGATAATCTTTAATGTTCTTAGCAAACACATCTTTGTATGAGCTTGCTGCTGCACCAGACCAGCTCTGGCGGCCTCCAACATCCAATACAACCAAATCATTACCTAAACGTGATCCTAAAAGATCACGTGCACGTTTCATATTTACTAATGATGAAGGATGCATTTTATACTCCAATAATAAATTGACGTTCGCCAGCACGCACGAGTGACAAGTTATAAGTTTTTACAAATTCTTTTACAGCTTTTGTGACGCCAGGTTTACCTCTGGTCAATTCCCACTCATAGTCATCTCCAAGTAGCCAGCCACCTGGTTTGATAACAGCTAAAGAAGCAATAAGATCCTCGAGACATTCATCATAGCTGTGCGCGCCGTCAACGTAAACCCAATCAACCTTTTCAGTAAACGTGCTAAAGAATTCTGCTGAGGGTTTTCTATGAATCGTTACTTGTGGCATTGCCTTGTATCTTGAGTGCACAAAGTCGTGAAGAGTATCAAAGAACTCTTGAACATGATTATGGCTTGCTGATTTGGCATGCTTTGACATTATATTCAGGAAGTTCTCATGAGAACCTTTTTCAGGATTCTTCTGAGCCATGTATGCATCAACCGACCAGCTGTCCACAAGGTGTAGATGTGCTACTCCACGATCAACAAACTTTTGAGAAGAGTCGCCTGCCCATACACCAATTTCAATACCTACAGTATTAGGTGCAATAAAAGGTAAGATGTTAGCAACATCCTTGTTGATATTTCTATTAATAAAAAAGCCGTTTTTACTTGTCATGAGATTTCTTTTCCTGAATTTCGCTACCAAAGTGCTTATCTGCACTCTTCTTAATTTGATATCTGAGGTCATTTAGATGTGTGATCAGCTGTGCAATCTCAATATAATCATGAGATCCAACTATAAGGTCTTTACATCTCTTCTCATC
>Ga0222713_10000435_pt1 | contig 46905 bp, 58 predicted proteins | sample C33_649DmetaG_FD_165061 | JGI IMG/M metagenome (GOLD analysis project Ga0222713, IMG submission 165061) | Estuarine water microbial communities from San Francisco Bay, California, United States - C33_649D | ecosystem: Environmental > Aquatic > Marine > Unclassified | place: USA: California... | reverse complement strand
CCTTCCATGCGCGCCACGCAAGCGAGGCGACGCGCTCCAGGGTGGACGGCGACAGCCGCCGCAGCTCCCCGCGGCGCTCCGCATGGATCTCCGCAACCGCAACGGAAGTGTTGCCGCCCGCGGGGCGGTAGCCCGAGATCCATGCGCCCTTGTGGGCAGCCATGGCGGCAGCGTCGAAGGCGAGGGAGGCAAGCTCGTCAATCCCCGCCCCTTCCATGCGCAGCAGGCGACGGACAAACCGGGCGCAAGGGCGCTTGCTCATGACCGCGCCCCCTTCCATGCGGGCAGCTCGCCCGCGTTTTTGCCCTGCGGAGTGAAGCAAAGCGGCTGCCCCTCGCCCGTTTCGTTTATCCAAACGAAGCCGGAAACAGTCTTTCCGCGCACCTTTACGCGCGCGGGCAGGGTGAAATAAGTGTCACAATAGGCGCTTACAGTCGCGGAGCGCGCGCGCCCGTCCGCGCACATGGCGCGCAGGATAGCCCCAGGAGCCACGGGGCTGCGGTAGCCGCCGAAACTCCAACCGGCCTTGATCATGTGTTTTTTCAGTGTCATGGCAAAGGGGTTCAGCTCCAGCGCTGGAGGCAGGAGGGGCAAACGGAATAGGTGCAGCGGCGCAGCGCGGGCGAGCGCCTGCGCTTGTCCACATAAAGCGCGCGGGCGCTGTAGCGCTCGCCGCCAAAGGTGTCCCCGCAGCAGTCGCAGGGGCTCCAGGAGAAGAAAGCGCGCGGCTCCCCCGTTTCCGCGTCGCTGATCAGCGAGAGCAGGGAAAGCCGGGGGTGGATCAAGTTGCGGCGGCTCATGTTCAGCGGCTCCGCTGCAGCCGCAGCGCGGCGCGATAAAGGTTAATGACGGCGGCGGCCTCGCGGCGGGCGGCCTTGCGGCGCGCCTTGTCAGCTGCGAGGGCGGGCGCGGGGTTGCGCATGTTGCAGCGGATGCGCTCAATCCGGCCTTTGATAAAGGCGGCGGTGTAAAAAACCGCGAGCGCCTGGGGTGTTATTGTGGGCTTGTCCATGGCGGGGAAAATTAGGCGTTGGCAAAAAAATAAGCGTAAGTGTCCGCATCAATGGAGCAGCGCCCGCGGGGCTCAAACGCAACGGGGACGGAAGGCGCGAAGTGTCCGGAATTGCAAAAAGCGGCAAAGCGCTCGAGGCAGGCGCGCGCGGCTTCGTCGGCTCCGTTGCTCGCGCTGTCGCCGTAATTAAACGGAACGGAAGCGCGCAGCGTCAGCTTGCTGTTGCGGCGCAGGGTAGCGCTCCAGCGCGCGCCGCGGTGATTTGTGGGGGGACGGAAACGGACAGTAACAGCAGCCCCCAGGGAGGGGACGGCGGGCAGGGCGGGGGCGGTAGGGTGTTGCATGGCAACAGCAGCAAAGGCCGTAGCCGGAGCGTTGCAAGGGTTTTTTAAGGGCGCAAAAAAGCGCCCGCGGGGGGCGCTGTTGCGGTAGCCTGCGGGGCGGGGGCTGGATGATCACAAACCCCAGCCCCTGCCCTCCTGGGGCTAGGGGTAGCGCATGCCCTCCCCCGGCTCCCTGTCGCCGCGAAAGCCGTCTTCCCATTCCCCTTCCCAATCAATGCGGGAAATGTAAGCGTGAAAGTCCCGGAGCTCCGCCGCCACGGGAAGCACGCTCCGCCGCTCGCGCAGCGCCCGCAGGCGCTCCGCCTGCAGGCTTGCCCATTGCTCCCGCAATTCCCCCGGGAGCCCCCGCGGGCATTGCGCGCGGAGGGCGGGGGGCAGGGCATCAAGGGCGCTCATGACCGCACCCCCAGGGCAGCCGCCGCAGCGGCGCAAAGGATTGCAGCCGCGGCGCTGCAGGCCGCCGCGCTGCCCAGGCCGTCCAGCGCCTGCAGCAAGGCGAGGACACCGGCGGCGACGGCGCAGGCCGACAGCAGCGCGGACAGGGCGAAGGCCTGCCGCCGCCACGCTAGGCGGGCTAGCAGGCGGGCGAGGGCGAGCGCCTCGCGGGTGCGCTGCGTGCTCATGCGTCCCCCCTTTCCGCGTAAGTGTCCACCTTGCCCGCCTCAAGGGCGATGGAGTCGCAAAGGGCGAGCAAGGCGCTGCGGCGCTCCCCGCTCTCCGCGTCGCCGTCCGCGTCGCAATCTCCGAAAACCCCGGCTTCGTCCATGCTCTCGACCTCCGCGGCAAGGCCGCAAGCGTCCCCCGCAAGGGAAAGCGCGGCGCGGCGCAGGAGGTCAAAGCGCTTGAGCTCTTCCTCCAGGGCGGCGAGCAAGGCGCGCAGCGCCTCCGCGTCGCCTTTGCCAAGGCAACCCTTTTCGAGACAGTCGGAGAGCATGCGCCGCGCGTGCTCAATGGGCATTTTGTTTTTCATGTGGGGAAGGTTTAGCGGGTGGAGGGGGCGCGGCGCGCGAGGCGCGGGGCGAGGCGGTCGAGCGCGTTCAGCGTGCGGCGCATGCTGTCAGCGAGGTCAGCCAATTGCTCTTTCCCGTCCTGGCTGCAGTCGGCGTCCTCTTCCCGGCTCCATGCGGCATAATTGACCGCGACAGCGCCAAGCGGCCAAAAGCGCCCGCGCTCGTCTTCCCAATTGCTCCACTCGGGAACATTGAAAGCGCCTTGGCTCTCCGCGTCCCAAGCGGAGACAAGCGCCGCGACGGCGCGCAGGTCAGCGGCGTTTTTTGTGAACCCGGCTTTGTCTTCCGCGGCGGCGAGCTCGCGCAGCAGGGTGAGGACGGCGGGGGGTGTTGCATTGCGTTTGTTTTTCATGGCATTTCCAGCGTGCAAGCGCCCGCGGGCATTGCAAGGGCAAACCTTGCAACGGCTCCGGCGCTTTAATCCCTGGGGCGCATGCCCGCCCGCTGCAGCGCGTCGCCTCGCGCGCGAGGGGCTCGCCGGTGCGCGCCTAGGGGACGGGGCAGGGCGGGGCAGGAGATCTCCCCCGCGGGCTCGCCCTTCCCTGCATTCATGCCCTTCCCGCCGGAGGCGTGGCGCATGCCCGCTGCCCGGATTGCGCCCTAGCAAGGCGCAAGCGCCGCGACGCTCCAGGTTGCGAAAGGCGAGGCGCTAAACGGGGCGAGCTTCCCCCGTTTCCGGCGCTCTCGACCCCGACCCCGCCCCACCCCCCCAATTCCGGGAGATTATTTTTATCTCGGCCCGCTCGAGAAAATCCGCGGAGCTGAAAAACTTTCTCCTACACGTTGTTCTCTTGCATCCGGCTTGATTGGCTCCAACATGTCATCGTGCCCAGTCAACCTCCGGATAACTACGAGCGGCAGTTCGATTTCACGAGCTTTAGCCAGACCCAGCCCGACGCCCAGCAGCCCGGGCAGCAAATCGACCTTGAGCTAAACGAGGCGCAGGCAAGCATCAATCAGACGATCTCCAGGCTCAACGAGATCCAGCGTGACGATGGGAAGCTTCGCACCGAGGCCTGGCCCGGCAACGACATCGAGCAGCAGATCGCCTTGGCACAGCAGGCGAAGAACGAGGCGGTTGCCGCCAACGCGGCCGCCCAGGCAGCCAAGGATTACGTCGAGCAAACGGCCGAGCAGCTGCCGCAGGAGATCAGCGAGCTTTACATTGAGGCCACCAACACGCTCGACCAGGCGGCGGACCAGGCGGCGCTTGCCGGTTCCTACGCGCAGAACGCGGCAACCTCGGCATCTTCTGCCGACCAAAGCGAGATCAACGCGCAGGCTCACGCCCAAAGCGCGCAGGAGCAGGCGCAGCTTGCGGCGGCCAGCGCCGAGCTTGCCGGCGACCACGAGCTTGCCGCCCAGGCTGCAGCGCAAGCGGCCCAGGACGCCGTTGATAGCTTCAACCCTGGCGCATACATCCCGCAGCCAGCGGTGGCGCCTGTCGCCGATCAAATCCTTGGCTTCGACGGCACGGCGTGGATTGCGCAGGACAATTTTGCGACCGTTCTGCAAGAGTCAGTCCGCAACGAGACCGGCGCAGTCCTGGACAAAGGGACTGTGGTTTACCTAAATGGCGTCAGCGGCAACAAGCCGTTGGCCGTCAAGTCGCAGGCGAACACCGAGGCCACGAGCAGCAAGACCTTTGGCGTGATCGCGGCGAACATCGCCGACAACAACAACGGCTATGTTGTGACGTCCGGATTGCTCAAGGGCCTGGACACGCTCGGCTACACGGCTGGATCGGCGATCTGGCTGTCGCCGACAACGCCCGGCGGTTTTACGCAGACAAAGCCGACGGCTCCCAACCACGCCGTCCTTGTGGGCTACGTTGTGCGCGTGCACCAGACCCAGGGCGAGGTTTTGGTCAGGATCGCCAACGGATACGAGCTCGACGAGCTGCACGACGTTCTGATCGCCTCTCCGGCAACCGGTCAGTTTTTGGTTAGGGATGGAAATCTCTGGAAGAACCAGACCATCGGTGTCGTCAGGCATGACATCGCGCAGGGCCTTGGCGGTGCGTCGCAATCCGTAGCCAGGTCAAACATGGGTCTTGGGTCAGCGGCAACCCAGGACAGTTCGGCGTTTGCGGCCTCAACCCATGCCCACGCGGCTTCCGACATCTTCGATTTCGCCAACGAGATGGCGTCCAAGATGGGCATGTCCGGAGGACAGACCGGAGGGCTCGCGGTTGGTGGGTCACCTGATGTCGACAAGGTAATCGGCTTTGACGGTCTTTACGGCATGTGGGTCGACAGGAACCCGTTTAATCAATCGCTAGACACAACGAGTTCAGTGTCGTTTGCAGGCGTGACTGTCGGTGGATACGGAATTGATTCCTTCCTTGGTTTCACAGCCACGTCCGGCACCCAGGTTTCGCGCCTTGAGATCGCTGGCCTGACGGTGTCCGACTCCGCGCTGTCCCCGGCGCCGATGAGGGTTACGGCGTCCGGCCTTATGTTCCCGGATGGGAGCTCGATGACCACGGCGGCCGCGGGCGCTTCCTATGACCAAAGCCTGAACACGTACAATGACGTGCAGTTCCAGGGTCTTACCGTTGGCACTGTTGACGGTGGCTCGTTCAACTTCCTTTCCGGTGGCACCCTTTCCGGAGGCCTTTTGGTCAAGGACAGCGGTGTTTCGTTCTTCAACGTTTCAGCCAACTACACCGTCGGGCAAATCTCGCAGGACCTTTATGGCATCAGGATAGACAGCCAGGCGCTTCCTGGCGGTCCTTTTTACAACTCATACTCGCTTGGTCCATTGAGCGGCCTTGAGTTTTGGGACACGGCTGGACAACCCTCGGTTGGCTTGAACCCGAGCTATGGTGTGCGCTTCCCGGATGGCACAACGCAGGCGACCGCGGCTAATCTTTCAGGCTACGCCCCACTGGTTTCACCAGCCCTAGGCGGCGTTCCGACGGCGCCGACCGCGGCAGCCGCGACCAACACTACGCAGATCGCAACGACGGCGTTTGTGCAAAGCGCACTTTCTGGATTTTCAGTTGCCGACGCCTCCACCACGGTCAAGGGCATTGTCGAGCTGGCGACGTCGGCCGAGGCGCTTGCCGGCACGAGCGAGACGCTTGCCGTCACGCCCAAGGGCCTTCGTGACGGCCTTGATTCAGTTGTGGCGGCTGGCGGAAGCGGTGGTGTTGACATCCAGATCTTCGGCGGGCCCACGTCGAGCGGCACGTTCACCTGGAACAAGCCTCTTGGCGCAAAGACAGTCACGATCAAGATGGTCGGCGCTGGTGGCGGTGGCGGGTCTGGCGTGTCGGCGGCCACAACCTCTGCCCGGTCCGGCGGCGGTGGCGGCGGTGCCGGCGCGTCATCCACGTTCCTTGAGCTTGCCGACGGCCTTCCCAACTCCGTAACCGTCCAGATTGGCGCCGGCGGCGCAGGCGGCGCAGCCAGCTCCGGTTTGGCTAACCCGGCCGGCAATGGTGGCGTCACCACATTTGGCGGCTTCAATGTCCGGCATGGCCTTGGGTCCACCGGTACAGGATCCAACACATCCGGAACAGGTGCCGTGTTCACCCAGGTGGGTGTGATCTCCGGCGCGTCCGGAGCTGGCACCACAACCACGGGCACAACCCCAACCGGCATTTCGACAGGCTATCTTCTACCCACCGGCGGCGGGGGTGGTGGCGGTGCGGCCGCAAGCTCAACGACTGCGGCTGCCGGCGGCGCGGGAGGTTCACGCTTGGCAGCAACTGGATCACCTTTTGCCTACAACAACGCCCTGGCTGGCGGAGCCGGCGGCACGACCGGCGGCGTTGCGGCCACCAATGGGTCGGACCAGGACACAAAGTTCGCCGGCGGCACCGGCGGCGGTGGCGGCGCCTACATCACCGGTCAGCTCGGCAAGGCCGGAGGAAATGGCGGCTGGCCTGGCGGCGGCGGTGGTGGCGGGGGTGCTTCCGACGCTGGCTTCCTGTCTGGAGTCGGCGGCAATGGGGCCAACGGCATGGTGATTGTGATCACCACACTTTGACATGAGCGAACCCATCACAGGACCTGACGGAAAAAAGTGGACCCGATCACGGGACGGGCGCGAGCTCGTTTGCGAGGACGGTCGCAAGGTTATCGGCAACGCGCAGATGACAGACGAATACCTTATGTCCATCGCTTACATGGAGGAACCAGCCGAATGAGCCAGCCTCCCGATCCCTACCAGCGGCAGTTCAGCTTCACCAGCTGGAGCCTTTCGCACCCAACTGAGCCCCACCAAGGCGACAAGATCGACCTTGAGCTTGATGAGGTGAAGGAGTCTCTTGACCAGACCCAGTCCAGGCTTTCCGAGATCCAGCGCGATGACGGGCTGATCAGGGCCGAGGCGCTGTCTTCGAGCCTGCAGGCAATCACCGACGAGGCCGCTGCTGCCGCCGCTGAAAAGACATATGCGGACAACCTGGCCAGCGTCCCAGACAAGGCTGAAGCCAGGCAAAACCTGCAGCTTTCGTCTTTTTATTCAGATCTTGACGGGGAAAACGTGCTGTCGTTTGGCGTTGAATATCCAGTCTTCCCGGTTGTGGATCACGTTTTGAACAGTCCCCAGCCTGGACAATATTCCGACCAGGCCGACAACTGGCTGGGTCCGATCGGGAGTTTCGCGGCCAGGCGGTTCAGGGCTGCTGTGCTTACCGGTTCGCTGTACGATTACGCCACATGGATGGGATCGGGGCCCATGCCCGAGATCTGGAGCCGAATGGACAACCTTTCTGCCTCCATCGGTTGGGCCGGAACGCTTGGCGACGGATACGCTGCCGACCCGCTGGGCGGCACATTCCCAAATCCGTTGGCGTACAACCAGCAGCTTCACCTTCTCCCCAGCGCCCAGAACCCGCTGGCCTCGGTTCGTCAGATCGTCGACGCAATCTCCAAGCACAACGCGGACCAGCCCCATGTCGGAGCCCCGGAGTTCGTCGACATTCCCGCTGTCGGGCAGTTCCTGCGTTTCACGGCCACAAACGGCCAGGTCTACCTTGTGGCGGCAACGCTTGAGTCATCCCCGTGAGCGACGACGCCGACCTGAGGGACCAGCTCAGGGCTGCCGAGCGCCTTTTGAGGCTCAGGAAGGCCAAGGACAGCCTGATAGACTTTGCCCAGTTCACGCTTCCTGATCCCGAGACACCCGACGACCACACGGCCTCCAGGTACAAGCCGGCCAAGCACCATCATGTGATCGCAGCCGCGCTAGAGGAGGTGGAAAAGGGGAAGATGCCGCGGCTCATCATCACAATGCCGCCTCGCCACGGCAAATCTGAGCTGGCATCTAGGCGCTTTCCTGCGTGGTTCATGGGCAAGGATCCGTACCGCCAGCTGATCTTTGCGACCTACAACGCCGAGTTTGCCCAGGACTTCGGCCGATCTGTGCGAGAGACAATGCGAATGCCTGTGTACCAGCAGGTTTTTCCAGGCGCCAAGCTAAAGGCCGGTTCGGCCGCCGCAGATCGCATCCAGACCGAGGAAGGCGGCCTGGCCGTGTTCGTCGGCACCGGCGGATCGCTGACGGGCCGCGGCGCCGACCTGCTCGTCATCGACGATCCGATCAAGGACCGCGAGGAGGCTGACAGCAAAAGCTTCCGCGACAAGCAATGGGCTTGGTTCACCGAGGTTGCAATGACCCGCCTCATGCCAGGTGGGCGTGTGGTGATCATCATGACCCGCTGGCACGAGGACGACCTGATCGGACGCCTCACGGACCCCAAGAACCCGTGTTTCAACGCAGAGGAGGCGGAGAACTGGAAGGTACTGGCGCTGCCCGCCATCGCCGTCGATGACGACCCGATGAAGCGCAAGCCAGGCGAGGCTCTTTGGCCGGAACGCTTCCCGGTCGAGTCCCTTGAGCAGATCAAGCGGCTTAATCCCCGCGGCTTCTCGGCCCTGTATCAGGGCAGCCCGACGCCTGACGACGGCGATTTCGTTAAGCGCGAGTGGCTGAAGACCTACGGTCCGAGCGAGCTGCCAAGCAACCTGCGGATCTATGCTGGTTCCGACCATGCCGTTTCGACAGCCCAGGAGGCTGACAAGACGTGCCTGATGGTCGTCGGGGTTGACGAGGACGACAACATCTGGGTAATGCCCGACCTTTTTTGGAGGAGGGCCAGGACCGACCATGTTTGCGACGGGATGCTGGACCTTATGAAAAAGCACAAGCCGCTTTGGTGGAAGGCCGAGCGCGGCCACATCTCGAAGGCCATTGGGCCGTTCTTGCGTAAACGCATGCAGGAGAGAGGGATATATTGCGTTATTGACGAGGTTGTGCCGGTCAAGGACAAGCAGGCTCGAGCCCAGGCGATCAGGGCGCGAATGGCCCAGGGCAAGGTTTTCTTCCCTCGCTTCGCATCTTGGTGGCCCGACGCCCAGTCCGAGCTGCTGAAGTTCCCGCAGGCCAGGCATGACGACTTTGTGGACGCGCTCGCCCACATTGGCATGGGGCTGGCCAGCCAGGTTGCGGCCAATCCCGAGATCCAGAGAAAGACGGGCCCCAAGACCGGCACCTTGGCTTGGATCAAGGCGTCCTCCAAAGCCCGCGAAGATAGGGAAAATAGGTTGAAATCGTTCTGGACCTGACAATTATGGAGCCAATGGAAGAACAGCCGCAGGACATGCCAGTCGACACCACACCCAGCACAGGGATGGTTCGCGAGGTCAATCCAGGCCTCTCCCAGTCTCGCCGGTCATTGGTTCGCGAATGGGCCGACAAGGTTCTGCGGGCCAAGAAGCATTGGGAGGCCGCTCACAAGGCGATGCGCGACGACATGGATTTCTTCATGGGCAAGCAGTGGCGCCACGGAAACGGCGACAAGTATGTTGCGAACATCGTGCAGCGCCATGTGCAGCAGCGCGTGGCATCGCTGTATGCAAAGAACCCCAAGGCCATCGCCCGCCGGCGCGAAACCATCGACTTCCTCCTGTGGGACGGAAATCCCGGTACGCTGCAAGCGGCCCAGGCGGCCTCCGACCTGAGCGTTCGCGAGACCGGTTTCCCCAACCCGCAGTCGATCGCCATGCTCCAGGACGTGCAGCGCGGCTTTGAGGCGAGGGCCAGGGCCGACAAGGTCGCCAAGACCCTGGAGATCGTGTTCCGCCACACCGTGGAGATGCAGAACATGAAGCAAAGCATGAAGCAGCTTGTCAGGCGCGTCTGCGTGACCGGCGTGGGCTTCGTGAAGGTCGGTTTTCACCGCGTCATGGGCAAGCGCCCGGAGGATGTCGAGAAGATCACCGACATCACCGAGCAGCTTGTCATGATGAACCGCCTGATGGCGGACAGCGTTGACGGCAAGTTCGACCAGGACCACGCCAAGGCAGAGCAGCTCCGTCTGTTGCTGGCCGAGCTCCAGTCCAAGGAGGACTACATCGTGGACGAGGGCCTGGTGTTCGACTTCCCCCAGTCCCACAGCATCGTCATCGACCCCAGGTGCCGACAGCTCAAGGGCTTCATAGGCGCCGACTGGGTTGCCCAGGAGTTCATCCTTTCGCTCGACGAGATCAAGGACATCTACGGCGTCGACCTTGGCACGGCCTACACCCGCCAGGAGGAGACCGGCCAGATCTACGGGCAGGACGACGACAAGAAGAAGCGCGACTGCGAGCTTGCCCGCGTGTGGGAGATCTACTCCAAGACCGACGGCATCAAGTACGTGGTCGCCGACGGATACCCCGAGTTCCTCCAGGAACCTTCGGCTCCCGAGATCAAGATCAAGCGCTTCTGGCCGTTCTTCACGCTCACCTTCAACGAGGTGGAGAACGACCGCGAGATCTACCCTCCTTCCGACGTGGCGCTCCTGCGTCCAATCCAGGAGGAATACAACCTTGCGCGCCAGCGGCTGCGCGAGCACCGCAACGCGAACCGGCCGCTTTATGTAACCCCCGTGGGCTCCCTGTCTCCGGAGGACATCCAAAAGCTCCAGGTGCGCGAGGCCAACGAGGTCGTTCAGCTGCAGGCCATCCAGGCCGGCCAGGCCGTCGACCAGGTTCTGCAGGCCGTCAAGCCCGTCCCGATCGACCCCTCGCTGTACGACACTTCCATGCTCATCGAGGACATGCTTCGTGTCGTCGGCTCGCAGGAGGCGAACCTTGGGGGCACCGGGGGCGGGACAGCCACCGAGGTGTCCGTGGCTGAATCGAGCCGCATGTCGGCCCTTGGCTCCAACGTGGACGACCTTGACGAGTTTCTTTCGGAGATCGCCAGGGCGTCTGGCCAGGTGCTTTTGACCATGATGGACCCGATGACCGCGCAGAAGCTTGCCGGCCAGGGCGCCGTGTGGCCCACGCTTTCTGCCCAGCAGATCGCCGACGAGCTGATCCTGGAGATCGAGGCCGGCTCATCTGGTCGCCCCAACCGGGCGGCCGAGATCGCAAACTTCGAGCGCCTTGCCCCCATCCTGCTGCAGATCCCGGGCATCGACCCCCATTGGTTGGCCAAGGAGGCCATCAAGCGCATGGACGATGGCATGGATCTTCAGGACGCCATCGGATCATCCCTGCCATCCATCGTCGCGATGAACGCGCAGAAGCAGCTTGCCACCGGCAATATATCCTCGGACCCCAACGCCCAGGGCCAGGAGGGCGCAGGAAATGTCGCGCCCGCGGCAGGAGCTCCCGGCGCACCTGGCGGAGGACAGGTTCCCAACGTCCCGCAGGCCGACCTATACAACGCCCCCCCCTCGGCCCCAAACGCGCTTTGACTTGATCTTTTAACCAACATGAGCAACATTACCGATGTGCAAGAGACGCTAAAACAGCCAGTTTCCGCCCCGTCAGCGGAAACCGCAACCCAGCAGGAGCCTTCGCCGGCCCCTGTTTCCGAAACTCGTGCCAATGTGGCTGACACCGGGATTTCGGAGAAAGACGCTAACAATTCCGCGGAGACGTCGGCCGCGGGCGACAAGGACGCTAACAAGAGGACCAGCCTGCTGGACGTGGTGAAAGCCGCGTACGAGGCCAAGTCCGACTCGGGTTCGTCCGCCGAGGGGGAACAGACGGAATCCGCCAAAGCTGGCGCCGACGATGGGAGTGGGAGTCTGGACGACGCCCAAGCCCAGAAGGATGGCGGGCAGAAGGCGGCCGACAAGGTTCCTTTCCACAACCACCCCAGATGGAAGGAGATGATCTCCGAGCGCGACGCCCTGAAACCCAAGGCCGAGCAATACGAGAAGATCACCACCTTCATGCAGAACGCCGGGCTCTCCGCCAAGGAGATGGCCGACGGGATGCACGTCATGGCAATGATGAAGACCAACCCTGCCGAGGCTTACAAGGCTTTGCAGGTCTACGTTCAGCAGCTCGCCCCGATTGTGGGCGAAGTGCTCCCCGACGACCTCAAGAAGGACGTCGAGGAGGGCTACATCAACGACACGCGCGCCAAGGAGCTCGCCCGCCTCAAGGCGGAGCGCGACTTCGCGGCCGCACGTCAGGCCGAGGCGCATCAAAGGGCGGAGCAAAACGAGCTGGTAGCAAGGCAGACCGCCATGCACGACGCCGTGGCAACGTGGGAGGCATCCGAGAAAGCCAAGGATCCGGACTGGACCGCGAAACAAGAGATGGTGATGGACAGGGTGAAAGCCCTCTTGGTCACGGAACGACCCTCGAATCCGTCGGAAGCAGTTGAGCTCGCACGTCGCGCGCTCGCCGATGTGAACTCGAGGCTGCGGCCGTTTGCCGGGAGGAACGTATCGCTCAGGAGTCCCACCAGCTCACTGTCGTCCGCGAACACCCGGCCCAAACCGTCCTCGCTAGAGGACATAGTAAGGCTGGGGCTCAACAGCTAACCCCAAAACGAACCAGATAACATGCCCAGCACGTTCTCCCAGCTCGACCACATCGTGGCCTCGGCCCTTGACTTCCACGTCAAGTCCGACGCCTTCGCCCAGACCATCCAGGACAAGCCCCTTCTCAACGCGCTCACGCGCAAGCAGAAGAGCTTCCCCGGCGGCAAGGGTGAGATCACCATGCCTGTCGTCTTCGACTACACCACGTCCATCGTGGGGTACGAAGGTGACGACCAGGTCTCCTACCAGAACCCGCAGAACACCAAGCGGGTCTCCTATCCGTGGAAGGAAATCCACGCCGGCATCACCGTCACCCTGACGGAGCTCAAGATCGACGGCCTGTCCGTCACCGACAGCCTCGCCGGCGAGTCCACCAGCAAGCACAGCGGTCGCGACCAGACCGTCCTCACGAACATCCTGAAGGCCAAGCTCGACGACATGTCCGAGGGCTGGGCCCGCTCGATGAACGAGATGCTCTGGAAGGACGGTTCCCAGGATGCCAAGCAGGTTGCCGGGCTGATGTCCTTCATCCGCCCCTCGGCCACCAATAACACCGGCACCACCGGTGGTATCTCCCGCGCGACCAACGCGGCCTGGCGCAATCGCACCGACACCTTCACCTACGAAGCCGGTGCCACCAACATCATCGACGGCCTCCGCAAGGAAGTCCGACAGCTCAAGCGCTACGGCGGCAAGCCCAACCTCATCGTTGCCGGCTCGGCCTTCCTGGAGCGCCTGGAGAAGGAGATCACCTCCAAGGGTCTCTTCACCCAGTCGGGCTTCAGCAAGTCGACCGACATCTCGATCGGCGTGCCCCAGCTCCTGGGCCTCGGCGAGTTCGTCTACGACCCCACCCTGGACGACCTCCTGCCACACGGCGAGGAAGAGGGCAACCAGTCGAACGCCTGCTACATCCTCGACACCGAAGCCCTCGGCGTCTGGGTCATGGAAGGCGAAGACAAGAAGGTCCACAACCCGGCCCGTCCCGAGGACAAGTACGTCATCTACAAGGCGATGACCTGGACCGGCGCCATGGCGGCCAAGAAGCTGAACAGCTCCGGCCTCTACCTGGTCGAGGACGCGGTCGTCTGATCCCAGGCTGACCTGATACCCAGGGGGGGTGGTTCTTCGGAACCACCCCCCTTTCTTGTTGCATAGGTCTCAAAGTTGAGCCCTAATATGCCCCATGGAAACCGCACTCGTAGAAATCCTCCTAAACGGCAACATCGGCAACAGCACCACCCGCAAGGTTTCGGCCCCCGAGGTCGCCATCCTGCGCCACATTCACGGCGACGACGCCGTGGTTAACCCCGGCGAGGCATCGCGCTCCGGCCGATCCAACGTCGAGGAAGTTGAGCGTCTTCGCCGGATCTACGGCAAGCCCGTCGTCGACAAGGTGTATCCGGGCGCCATGCCGGTTTTGCCTTCCACATTCGCGTCTGTCGGCGTTGAAACCGAGAAGGCTGCCCGCCGCCAAAAGGCTGACTGACCATGGCTCGCCACACGATGCTGACCGAATTGCGCGAGATGCTTCGCGCCGAGATCGGCGCGTCGTCAAACGTTGCCATGGGCGTCAACACGGCCAACCAGCACGACCACCTGCTTCGCCGCACCCAGGAGCGGCTGTGGGTGGACCATAACTGGGACTTTGGATCCATACAGCGCGACGAGCAGCTCGTGGCAGGACAGCGCTACTACGCCTTCGGCGACGACGTGGACTTTGACCGCATTGTCGACACCCACGTCAAGTGGGGTGACATCTGGCATCCGATCGAGTACGGAATCTCAACCTCGCATTACAACGCCCACGACTCCGACGAGGGCGAGCGTCTTGACCCTGTTCTGCGCTGGGATCACCACGAGAACAACATGTTCGAGGTTTGGCCGATCCCTGACTCGAGCTACACGCTGCGATTCAAGGCATACCGCAAGCTTCCCCAGCTGATTCAGCCAAGCGACACGGCTTTCCTTGACGACAACCTCATCGTCATGTTCGCGGCAGCTGAGCTGCTGGCCAGGTCCGGAGCCAAGGACGCCAACGTAAAGATGGCCCAGGCCCAGGCCATGTTCAACAAGCTCAAGGGCAACAGCCTCAAGAAGGATCGGTTTATCTACGGCGGCGGCGTCAGCAAGGGCGAGCGACTCCGCTACATCGGGGGCAGATCCGTCCGCGACGACCGCCTCTGATGCCATACCTGGTACTTGACAACTTTTCATCCGGCCTGGACAGCCGACGGCACGTCCTGAACAGCAAGGATGGAACTCTGACCGCCCTGAAGAACGGGCACATCACCCGTGGCGGAGAGATCGAGAAGCGCAAGGCGTTTGCGCAGTTTGCCTCGCTTCCGGCCGACACCTTCGGCCTGGAGACCACGCAGGACAAGGTTTATGTGTTCGGATCGCAGCCGCCCCCAGTCATGCCGGCCGGCGTGACTTATCAGCGCCTACAGCACCCCAACGGACTTGCCATGACCAAGGTGGTTTGGTCAACCGTGTACGGCGGCCTTCCCTTTGTGATCGCCGAGTACGAGGGGGGAACCAGGATGTGTTTTTGGGACGGAGCCATAATCAAAGACTGGTTTGTTGGCGCATTTTCCGCATCAATGGCCGGGGTGAACGATTTGGCCGCCAACATCCGGTCCAATTTTGACGTTCCAGGTTTCACGTGCACCGGCTCCATAAACGTTATTTTCCTGGAGGGCCCGAACGAAAAACCGTTCACCGTCACTTCAAAAACCACAGGCTCGCTGGTCGCAACAATCTCTAACACGCAGGAGGCCAAGCCGGTTGTAACACCGCAACCGGCACAAGGGCAAATCGGCTTTCTTTCCGGCTCAGCTGAGCTGTCGCAGGCCGGAAAGTCCCTGAGGTTCATAGATGCAAACTCTCTTCCCGACATCATTGGCATCTACATCAACGGGGTGGAAATCACGGCTCTCACACCAGGATCTGGTTTTCAATGGGACAGCATATCTGGCGATCCGTCATGGAATGTTGGACCAAGGTTTGCAAAAACGATTGCAACGGTCGTCAACGCAAACGGGTCCACCAGCGGATACAGCGCAAGGAACTACAACACGAACCTGGGCGGATTGGACCAGGGAAACATCATAATCAGCGCATCTCCAAGCGAGGGTGCTGAGCCCAACGGGTATTCTGTGCATTTTGAGTTCGACGCCGACCCAACAGGGGTAATGGGGCTTTCAGAGCTCGTCACAGGCGTTGTCGCAAGCCCCTACACACCAGGAAAGTTCATAGGCACGTTTGGAACGCTTCAGGGAGGTGATTTGAATGGAATAAATCAGATTTCATACGGCAGCGTTAGCCTTACCGAAAATTACATACCCTATCAGCTAGACAAGTCATCCACGGCAGCTGCCGTGGTCGCAGAGATCAACGCCCACACGGCTGATCATGGATTCACCGCCGCCGTCAACAGCTTGAGCGGCGAGGCCGTTGTTTCCGTATTTTCGCCCACAGTAGATCCCGAGTCATACAATGGGAACTCCGTTGATGTCTTTACAGTTGGCAACGTCGTCGCGACCACCGCCAATTTCATAACCGGTAAAAACGGATTCGCCGGACAAACCCAGAAAACGACCGTCATCATCACCGGAACTCCCCAGGTTGGCGACACGGTAAGCCTCTACATCACGCCGCAGGGGGCCATTGATCCATACGTTGCCGGGGCCTCTCGCGTGGCCGGAAAGACGCCCGAGTTCTCCATAACTTACAAGTCAAAGGAATACGCTGCGGTTGGGTCGACCACCTATTTTTCGTCGCTCAACGACGCGACGCTATGGGACATTTACGACCTTGGGTCTGGATTCATCGACATGTCGAACAACTTTGGCGGACGCGAACCCCTTACCGGATTCGGCGTTTACCAGGACAAACTGGCGGTGTTTAGCCGGCGCAATGTGCAGCTTTGGTTCATGGACGCAGACCCGGCGCAAAACCAGCAGTTGCAAGTCCTGGCAAACACGGGATGCGTGGCTCCCAACAGCGTGGTGTCAATGGGGGCGCTTGATGTCCTTTACCTGGCCGACAACGGCATCAGGTCGCTCAGGGCGCGCGAGGGCACCGATACCGCGTTCGCCAACGATATCGGATCGCCGATCGACAGCATCGTGATCTCCGACATGTCACAGGCCGGAGAGGACGACGTTTACCTTGCGAAGGCCGTTGTGGAGCCCATTGACGGACGGTATTGGCTTTCGATCGCGGACAAGATTTACGTGCTGTCTTATTTTCCTGGATCACAGATCAACGCTTGGTCCACCTATGAGCCAGGCTTCAATGTGGACGAAATGGCCGCCCAGGGCGCCAAGGTGTTTGTCAGGTCCGGCGACAACATCTATCTTTACGGCGGCGAATCAGGAAACGAGTACGACTCGTCCGAGATCGTTGTTGAGCTGCCATACCTTGACGCCAAGAAACCAGCCACCTACAAGCGGGCCAAGGCCATTGAGCTCACTTGTCAGGGCCAATGGAGGGTGTACATGGGCTTTGATCACACGGCTCCCTCGGCCAGGGACCTTATCGCAACTGTGAGCCAGCCGACCTTTTCACTGGGACAGATCCCGGCCGTCGGAATAGGAACTCATTTTGGCATGCGCTTCGTGGGGCCTGCCACGGGTTACTGCAAGTTGGCCAATTTCATAGTGCACTACGACGAGCTTCAGCCCAAGCATGAAGCTGGCTAAGATAAACGCTGACGACCTGGACTGGGTTGCCAGGCGCATGCGCCGCCAGGACATGGACGAGATCTATGCCACCAGGTGGAACGACGATCCTGCAGAGCTTTGCGCCGGTTTGCTTGCCGGTGGTGATTTTGGATGGGTTGCCGGAAACGACAACGGGACGCCAATAGCCGCCTTCGGGGCTGTGCCAGCATGGCCTGGCGTGTGGGAGGTTTGGATGTTTGCCACTGACAAGTGGCCTGAGATAGCCCTTGGCGTCACGAGGTTTGTGAAAAGGGTCATGATACCTTCGCTTGAGGATGTCGGCGTGCACCGGGCCCAGTGCCGATCAAAGCACGACCATCTTGTTGCGCACGCCTGGCTGGAGTCGCTTGGGGCCTACAAAGAGTCGGAGCTCAGGAACTACGGAAGAAACGCCGAGCTATTTTATCTTTACTGCTGGACTAGGGATCCGAAAGGCCCACAATACTGAGCCAACAAAACCATGTGTTCCGGAGGAGGAGACGGCGGTGCGGCGCAAGCCAGGGCTGATGAACAGGCCAGGCAGGCCCGTGTTCGCGAGGGCATGGACAAGATCAACAAAAACTTCTATGGCTTTGACGAGCCGTTTTACAGGAGCAGGGCAAAGGCGTACGAGGATTTTGCGAACCCACAGCTTGAGGAACAATACAACAAGCAGGAGCAAAACCTGGCCTATAACCTGGCCAGGTCAGGTCTGACGTCGTCCAGCGAGGCCGCCAGGAACGCCGGCGAAATCCAGCGCCAATACAACACGGGCAGGGCCGCCATCGCTGCCGAGGGGATCAACCAGTCGAACGCAGCTCGAAGGGCGGTGGAGGAAAACCGCGCAGACCTGATCGCCCAGCTGAACGCCACAGGTGACGCCCGGGCGGCCGCCAGCGGGGCGCTCAACAGGGCCAACATGCTTCAGCAGCAGATGGGCTTTAGCCCCATTGGAAACCTTTTCCAAGCGACAACCGGCCTTCTTGGGAACGCAGCCCAGGCCGGATACTACGATCGAAACGCCCCCGGTTTGGGCGCATTCGGCCTTGGCCAGCCAGGGAGGACATCCGCTTCGCGGGTGGTTAACTGACGCATGTGCAACCCTATGGCAGCCGTTGCCCTGGCCATGACGGCCGCCGGCACATATGCGCAATCACGTGGCGCAAGGCAGGCTGAGAAGGCCATGTCTGCTGCAAGGAACGCCGAGGCGGCCAGGCAGGGCAAGCTGCGCTCAGAGGCTGATCAGCTTTTCAACGAGTCCCTTGGCAAGCAAGGCGCAGACGTTCAGAAGAAACGCCTGGCAACCGAGGTCGAAGAGCGCTCTGCAGCCTCAGCAGCCGCCCAGGTCGCCCAACCGATCGCTGAGTTCAAAACCCAGGGAGATGCTCCAAAGATCGTAAAGGACGAGTCCGACGTTCGAGTCGCAGCTGGCAACGCCAGGGCTCTTTCTGACGCTAATCTTGCGGCCAATGTCCAGGGCTTTGGAGATCTTCAGCTGGGCAACGCCCTGCTCAACAGCCGCTATTTGCAGGACCAGGGCAATCTTTCCAGGTTTATGAGCGATTCCTCCAACACGCTTGGTTGGGAACTTGAGGCCGCTGCGAGGCGCGGAGACAAGGCCAAGGCAATTGGAGCCGGCCTACAGACCGCTGGGTCGCTGTTTGGCATGGGCGCAGCAATGGGTGTCAACCCGTTTGCATCCACTGTTGCCCCGTCGACGCTTGTGACGCTTCCGAGTTCCAGGCTGATGGATCCAAACGAATACTACAGGCTGCTTACCGCAGGGCGATAATTTATGGGCAAATACGACTGGATCCCCGAGACCTTCAACAACACGGCCAACATCTTTGGTTTGAACCCCAAGGCAAGGGCCGAGGGGCGCCAGATCCAGGCGCAAAGCGATTACCTGAACGAGAAGATCAATTCGGAGGTTGCCGAGCGCGGCCTTATCCCAGCTCGCCGCAGGGTGTACGAAACCACCGCCGGCAAGAACGAGGCCGACACCGTCAAGACAAACGCAGAAACCGGCAAGGTTAAGGCGGAAACGTCCGAGGTTGAGGCAAAGACCGGGAAGACAAAAGCGGAAACGGCCGGCCTTGAGCTTACCAACAAAACAAGGTCGGAGATCGGCGCCCTTGTGGCATCCTATTTGCAGGCAAGTCCTGAGAACCGCAGGGGGGCTGGCGCCGCTCTTGGCTCGGCCTTGGGCACTCTTGGCATTGATCCCAAGGACATTGCCAGCGCCTTGCTTGATCTGGAGGGCGGCATAATCTCCGTTGCGGAGCCCGAGCGATCAGCCAAATTGCTGCGCACTCCTGGTTCTCTTGAGCCCGACGCATCGTTCACGACGCAAGAGCGAGATAAGCGCACCGAGCTTGCGAACAACAGCCGCATCGCGGAGGCCGTGAGCGTGCAAGCTGGAAGGAACGAGGGGGCCGCCGAGGTTGCCAGGATCAACGCCCAAGCCGAGGCCGAAAGGGCGAAGATTTCGGCCAACTCTCCCGATCGAGCTTCTGAAAGTGCAGTAAAGACACAGGCTGCCTACGAAGGCCAGGTTTTGGCCAATATCCCAGGACTTGGATCAAACTGGGCATCTGCCATTGCACAGGAGGCATTGGCCATTGACCGAGAGCGCGTGCAAAACGGGCTATCTGCTGATCCGCAATCCTCTGTTGCAAAGGTTATTTCATCCAAGTTTGGGCGCGTAAATCCCGCCGAGGGGGCCGGACTTATTGACGCCAAGTTTGGATTTGGCACAGTTCTTGTGCCTGCTCAGCCTTGGAATTACGGTCCAGCTCAGGCTCCAGCAGCCCCTGCAACACAGGCGCCCGCTCCTCCTGCGGCTGGGCAGGCGCCTCCCCCTGCGGCCGGTGGTGTTGCCGGCACCATCGCCCCGCCGATCCAGCCACCCGCTACAGCGCCGGCTCCTGTTGCGCCTCCGGCCCAGGCCGCACCGCCGCCGCCAGCGGTTCGTCCCCCTGTCGTCCAGCCTCCAGTTGCTCCAGGCGCGGCAGGAGGCGGCATTGCTCCTGCAATCGCCCCCGCTACGCAGGCCGCCGTCGTCCCCAGGATCTCCCCTCCTGCAGCCGCCGTCGAGCATCTGAGGCGAAATCCTGGTCTTGCCAGGGACTTTGATCTTAAGTATGGTTCAGGTGCTGCCGAGGCTGTCCTCGGACCGCGCTAAATGGAACCAAATCCCTTCGACGCATTCGACACCCCAGTTCCAGCCCAGCCGGCCGGAAACCCCTTTGACGCTTTTGATGCCGAGCCGGCGCCATCCGCAGCCGTAGATCCGCTTGCCGAGGAACGTCGCAAGGCGATCGAGGCTCAGCAATTCTCGGAGGAGCTGACCAGGATCAACGTTCAGGACACGATGTCCGCCGCCAGGAAATCGTCGGACAGCTTCCTTAATCCATTTCCCACTCCTGCCGACAAGGCGATTGCGTTCGGCGAAGGTGCGCTCAGGGGCGCAGCGCCCGCGGCTGCCGGATTTTTCGGAGCTGGCGCAGCAACCGGCGTTTCACGTCCATTCGTCAACCTAATCCCTCATCCTGTTGGCAAGCTTGCGGCCCAGGCCGCCATCACTGGGGTTGGCGGGATCGCAAGCGCCTTCGGCACCTCTGCCGTGCAGGACGTAGTCAACCCGCTTGATGAGCGCCAGCGCCAGCTGGCAACCAACCCTGAGACGGCTCCATATTTCATGGCCGGCTCATATGTGCCTGGCGCCGCTTCGCTTACCTACGGCTTGGGCAACGTAAAGGGCCTTGCACAGGGCGTGCAGGCAGCTCGCGCAGGTCAGGCAATGCCGGCTGCAGCCAAGGAGGCCGCAGTCAACGTTGGCACAAACATACCTTTGGCGCTTGGTGCAAACTACGTTGGCAACCAGGGCGACATCAACGGCTACCAGGCCATTGGGGACATCGCGCTAGGCGTGTTCGGCACCAGGCCCAATCCCGCTGGCCAATTGCCATTCAACGCCGGCTATGCCACCACGTCGGCGGCGTGGGACGCGCTCGCCCGCAGGTACCCTCGCACGACCAGGGCTCCGCTTTCCAACCCCGAGGTTGTTGAGGCGCCCATGCCGATCGGAGATCCACAGATGCCTGCCGGATTCAATCCGGACGTTTGGGCCGGCCTTACGCCAGAGGGCAAGGCCAACGCGATCGCTGATTGGAACGCCAGGGCCGCAAACCAAACCGTTGACCTGCCCCCTGCAGAGGCAGTCCCGGCACCCGACCAAAACGCCCCGGCCCCTCAGCCAGCCGTTCAGCCCAGGACGCCGGCTCCAGCACCTCAGCCGGCACCTCAGCCTGCAGCCCAAGCTGCCCAGCAGCCTCCCCGTCCGGCTCCCGCGCCTGCTCAGGCGCCCGATCAGCCCGCACCTCAAGCCGCCCCTGCTCAGGCTCAGGAACCCCAGCGCCCTCCCACTGTGAAACCGCAGGACTGGGATGGATATAGCCCTGAAGTTAAGCAGATGTTGGCACAGGAGTACGCCGAGGGACAGCCGCAGTCACCTGTCGTTCCTCCTGCCTCTGCACAGCCTGCCGCCCAGCAGGCGGCCCAGCCTGTTTCAGAAGCCGGTAAGCCAGCTCCTTCGGCCCAGCAAAATGATTCCCCGCTCAAGGGCTTCAAGCTGTACCGAGGCTATGGACGTCCTGATCGACTTTCCGTGTATGGCGAAGGATCGTCTGGGCGCCCTATTTTCGGGACCGGCAAATACTACGCGTTCTCTGAGCGCGAGGCCCTTGAGTATGGCCCTCAGGTAGAAAAGCGCGACATGGACGCCAAGAACCCGCTGGTTATCTCGGACGATGATCAGTGGCGCCAGCTGGTTAGCCGAGCGGGCTGGAGATACGACAACCCCATGAACATGGCCGACGAGGCCGAGCAGAACCGCAGCATCGACAGCCTGGTCGCGCTTATCAAGGCCGACGGGCATGACGCCGTTGTAATCCAGGGGATCCCGGGGCCGAACGCAAGGTTTGTCGACAAAAACGTTCGCACGCTCAGGAACGTATTCGGCCAAAACCAGGTCGTGTTCTTCGAGGATCCGCTTGCTCCTACCGCACCTACTCCGCAGGCCCAGGAACAGAGCGATAAACCTGCTGCCGCCGCACCTAATGCGGCCAACAAGGAGGCCATTGATAAGCTTGTAGCAAGGAAATCTGAAATCAACAGCAGAATAAAGCAGCTTGAATCTGAACTTAAAGACGGCGGCAAAAAAATCTCTAACAGAAAGAGAGATAAGATTGAGGAGGAAATCAGTAAGCTAAGGGGAGAGCTTAGGATGAATCGTGCGCAACTTGAGGGCCAGGAGTTCAAGATGCCTTCGCAAAAGGTTTTGGCGCCCAGTGACCTGAATGAGCGACGCAGGATGATCTACAAGCACCTTTACGACAACGTAAAGGAAAACGATCCAATTAGTGGCCTTAAAGAAGAAATTGATGACCCTGAGCGGTTCCATGATACCGTTGAGAAAAAGAACACAAAGGGGCTTAAAATTGGAGACATAGTTGTTTTGGATGAAGGTAGAGGCCTTGTCCCTGTAAAGGCGATTGTTCTTAGTGTCACAACGTCTGCCGATGGTGACGATCATAACGTTTTGCTCGAAACGGCCGATAGCCTTTGGTACGGCGGATGGCATCCCGAGTCACAGGTCGAGAAGACCGGTGAATCTTTCTTCAGCGCGCCTGCTGTGCAGGAATCCGCCAAGCCATCGGCGCAGGAAGAGCCGGTTGTAACCAAGCCTGACGCAGAGGACTACGACGAGGCCGGCGACGAGCCGAATCCTGCGGAGGATCCTGCTGACGTGGCCGAAAGGGAGAAGCTGTGGGCCGAGGACAACGCCGCCAGAGGTGAAAACATCCCCAAATCCGATGCCCAGGTAAACGCTGATACCGCACGGAATGTCCTGGAGGGATCCAGGCAGCAACTTGCAAGGCTGGAGAAGGCCGGCAAGGGCGACAGCAAGCAGGCGGAGAAGCTGCGCAAGACCATCGCCAAGCAAGAAAAGGCCGTCCAGGACGCCGAGGCTGCCGTCGAAAAAGAAAAGCCTGCAAAAATGGAAGACATCGAGCGCTTCAGGAATGATCCTGACCAAAGGGTGAGGGAGCTTTTCGAGACTCCATGGGCCACGCAATACGGAGGTGGTATTTCTAGTGCTGCCAAAAACCACATCGAATACACCAGGCTTGGATATAAGCTGAATGACGGAGGAGAGGGAATGATCACGTCGCAGGCTGATTACGTTAGCGAAGACGGCAATTTTGTGATCAGTGGAATGGTTTTGCCCAAAAAGGGCTACCTTGTAATGGACTCAAAAAATAACATCATTGATGAGGTAGCGACCATTGCCGAAGCAGACAAGTTGATCAAATCACAGCAAGCATCAGGCAAAGCCGGAGATGCTCCGGCTGAAAAGATCCCCACTTCCGTGCCGGCTAAGCCTTCCGAGGGCACATCTCCCGAATCAAGTCGCCAGGCATATCTTGGAGAAGTTGAAAAAGTTAAGCTTCCAAAAGGAGAAAAAGTCAGACTTGCATCCATTAACAGTGGTGGAGAGGGAATGGAAGTGACCAGTTATGGAACATGGGGCATTGGAAAAACACGCAGAGGCACGTGGAAAGTTGTTCACATGGCAACAAGGATGGGGGCCGACGCGGGGCAAATTAAAAACGCCAATTCGGCCAAAACTTACGTCAAGGCCCTGATCAAGGCCGAGCAAGATGGGCATATCAAAACGGACTTTAAAGACGCGAAAGATAGTGGAAATGAAAACACAAAGAACATCCTGGCCGTTTTGAAGGCTGTCACTGGGGCTGCTGGCGCCAGTGGTGCTCCTGAGTTTGCGAAACTAGCTCCCGTTCAGCAGCCGAATAAGCCGGCAGCTGGACTTTCTGGCCAAAAGCCGGCCACGAAACCTCCGGTTAGCAAGCCGTCGGCTCCAGAAGGCGAAGGCGGAAACATAGACGTAAGCAATTTTCCCAGTCCCAAAAAGGACCACGAAGTCTACAGGGGTGATAAAAGGGTAAAGGTTGTGACAGTGAAAAGCATCAATGACATGGTTTATTCATTGATTGAATCCGATGACTTCAGGTCTAAGGGAGCAGTAGTAGACGACAACTACCATGAGTTTGATAAAACTAAGAAGATTTACAAAGCTCACATAATCACACCAGACAAAACGTTCACATACACTTACGACTTTAAAGCTGGAAATGGTGAGTGGTCTGCCGTGAAATCCGATAAGTCTGTTTATGACGCCCAGATCCTTGATCACGCAAAGCGCAGTGCTTCTGGGGCTAAAAATGAAAAAGCCAAGGAAGAATGGCTTGAATTGAGTCTGAAGCTGAGGGAAGCAAGGGAGCAAAGAAAGGATGGCAAGCCAACAAAGAGCAAAGGGATCGTAGATTCAAAATACAATGGAGATGTTAGCCTGGCGAAGGATGCTTTGTGGAAAATGAGAGGTAAGTATAACGACAAAAACACTCCTGAGTCAGATGCGCTAGAGTCGGAGCTTATTGACCTAGGTGTTCTTGCGAAAGATGGATCAGTAAAGGGATACAAAGGAGTCAACGCGCTGGATCAGTTCAATATTGATGGCGAGGATTACATTGTCGTTTCAGTTGGGAACGGAAGGAACCCTGACATCACCCTGAAAAACGTTGAATCGGATAAGACAATAATTCTGAAGTCAGACCAAATAGGTGAAAGGTCTTTGGACGGATGGGAGCAAGTGATGTTTGAGGCTAATGAGTCCGGAAACAGCGAATCACCGGATTTCTACAAACGCGTCATAGCCGAGAACGAGGCAGTATTGAAATCTTCTGCCTCAAAAAATGAAATTAAAATTGCAAAGGAAAAGATCGAGTATGCAAAGGAGATGCTTGATGAAATTGAGGCTAAGTCTGGCGAAAAACCTGATTCTAAAAACCAAACAGCCATCGACGCCCTTGACGACTTGTCCGGCTTGACGATTTCCAAGGCCGACACGAAGGAGCTGTTTGGCGGAAAGAAGGGCGGGGGCATTGTCAACGAGCTCAAGGCCGCGATCGAGGCGGACGACAAGGCCAAGATCCAGGAGAAGCTCGGCGAGCTGCAGACCATGCGCGATGGCCTTCAGGATCGACAGGACAACACCCCTGAAAGCCTGCAGGAAACCGACGCATACTACGCCCGGGAAGAGGCGATCGAGGCGCTTGACGTTGCCATAGACGAGGTGAGTCCGTTTGTTGCCCCGGCCGATGAAGCAGCAGTGCCTGGAAAGAAAGGTCGTAAGCCTAGCAAACAGCAGAGTGAAAATCAATTCTTGTACAAAAGCAAGAAAGACAGGATTCAGGATGATTTGGCAAAAGGCGCTATAACGATTAAGGATGCAAATGAGCGACTAGATGCGCTTGCAGCCAGGTTCAATCAGCCGCCGGAAATGGTGAACCCCGACGATGACGGCCCCCTGATCATCCCTAAGTCTAAGCCGAGCAGCATGGGCGCGGCAGTTCCTGCTGCCGCACTTACCGACGCCGGCGTTGCCGCGATGGACATTGCACAGCTCGGGGCCACGGCCGCGCTAGCCGACTCGAGGCTGCTTCCAGGACTCAACCCCATTGTCTCCAACATGCACCTGATCGCCGACGGCAGGGACATCGGCGCTGTTTTTGCGGGAAAGAACGAAAGGTTTGTGCAGTCCGGAACCATGTCGGACGTGGCCAACATGTTCGCGATCCGAGACGGCAACACTCCGGCTGGCGCAAAGGAGACATTCTACGACGAAAGAGACTCAAACCGTCGCATCATGAAGGGGCGGCTTGCAAAGGCCTTCGAGCCAATGGCCGCGCAGATGGCCACCATGACCGAGGCTGAGCTGGCCGACGCAGACCTGAAGATCGCCAAGATGGTCACTGGCGAGATGCCGATCGACAACAGCCCCGAAGGCCAGGTTGCCAAGGGGCTAAAGGACCTTGCTGACAGGGCCTACGACTATGCCAAGGAAGCCGGCCTGGAAATTGGCAAGGCGCAGGACTATGGCATGCCGCACAGCATCGACATCGCCAAGGTTGAGGGTGATCAGTCCGGTTTCCTGGCGGCTGCCACCAGGGCGTACGCGATAAACAACCCCATGCGCATAGCCATGCTGACCAGGAAGCTCAAGGACATGCAGAAGCCTGGAGCTCCTACTGCGGATCCGGACGAGGTTGCCAGCCTAAACCTGGAAATCGCCGAGCTGACCACGGCCAAGCCGGCGGAACAGGCCCAGGCATGGCTCGACAAGATCTCGCTCGGGGCAGAGGGTGCAGACCAGACAATGGGACTTATCATGGAGGGGGCAAAGGTCAGCACCTCGGCTGACTTCATGAAGTCCAGGATGTTCGCTCCCCAGGCCAGGGCCGTATTGCGCGACTTTTACAAGAACGACGCGCGCCTGGCCTGGAGCAGGTACATCGACCGTGTGACCACGTTGTCCGAGTTCTCCAGGCGTTTTGGCGCAAAAGGCGAAAAATGGCTGGCCATGGTGGACAGGATGCGCGCCGAGGGGGCCAGCGAGTTCCAGATCCAGATCTTCAAGGACCATGTGAAGGACGCCCTTGGAACCTTGAATCCCATGCCATCGCCAGGGCACGCATTGGCCAATTCGCTCCTCGCGCTGTCCAACATGGCGAAGCTCAAGACAACGGCCTTGGCAAACTTCCTTGAGCCCATGGCTGCCGCCACCCGTGGCGACCTCACCACTGCAGTGACTGGGCCCATTCTGATGATGCACAACACCATCAGGCTGCTTGCCGAGATGTCGCCGGCGGACGCCGCCCGATTCAAGACCGAGCTGGGACGCCTTCTGAATGACGAAAACGGGGACATCGCGCTGGCAAGGGCGGTTGGCCTGATAGACGCAGCCGGTGCCCACGGGATCCTGGACAATTCAGGATACACGCTGGACACCGAGGAGGACTATGCCGGATTCGGTCCGGCTTTGCGAGGCGCGCGAATGGTTAACAGGGGCACAAACGCCATTGCCAGGGCTTACGGGCTTGAGGTCACTGAAAACGCCAAGCGAGCAACCACCGCCCGTCTGGCCGTTAACAGAATCGACGGATTTGTAGACGGACTTGTCAACGACAGCATGCTTGCCGCGGGGCACGCCGCGGCCTTCCCCAACGCCCAGAACAACCCGTTCTCCATCAAGGCCGAGTGCCGCATGCGCCTTCGCAGGGCAGGCGTTTCCGACGCCGACATGGATCAGTTCGCCCAGGACTGGATCGCGGCAAGGAAGTCAGGCAAGTTTGTCGAATGGCTTTCCTCTGACGCACCAAGCGCAAAGCTGGCCAGGAAAGTGATCCGCATGGAATCCTCGCTTGCCATGGTCAACACCAACCGCGGGTACAACACCGGCGGGGAAAGGGGCAAGCTGATCAGCCAGGATCACTTCTTCGGCAAGGCGGCGATGACTTATCTGCGATACCCTGCTGCCGCCCTCGAGCAGGTGTTCAGGCCGCTGTTCAGCGATGTCGCAACAGGAGCTGCCGGAGGCAACAAGGACATCGACCTTTCGTCCTATTCAAGGTTCAGGATGATTTCCCAGGCGCTTGCCATACCTGCCATGATGATGGCTGCCGCGGCGTATCTGCTCCTCAGGGACATGATCCAAAACCGCAACGACAAGAGCCTTATGCAGCGAACAATCGAGGGCTACTCCTACACCGGCGCAGCCGGCGGCAAGGCCGAGTTCGTGAACAAACTAATGCGAGGCGAGATCCCCCCGGTCATCAGCGAGATCGTCAAGACCATGCAGAACATTTCGCGCGCCGAACAAGGCAAGGGGGAGAAGGTCTTGGTCAAGGACGCCGTGAAGTATGTCGGTCAACCAGGAGTACAGGCCTTTGCGGCCGCAATGCTTCCGCCGGCTCTTGGCGTGCTTGTCACAAGGCTTGCGGGAACAGAGGCTGCGCGAGAAGAAACCGTAGGCATGCTTATGCCCAATGAGCCAGCCGACCCCAGGGCTCCCAGGAAAAACACTAGGCCGCCAACCAGGTGAAATAAGTTGTTGCAAGGCACTTGGTTCCATACTGTCCTTTTGCATGGACCCGACACCAAGAATCACCAGGCCAACGGTTTTCGCCATATCCGGCTTTGCCGGGGCCGGCAAGGATACGCTGGCAGACGCCATTGAGCATTACATTCCGGCCTCAAGCTCAAGGGTGAAGATGGCCGACGAGCTCAAGGAGGCGATCAACCAGGCATTGGCATACATGGGGCTTCCAGCCGTTGCTTTCACGGAAGACAGGGAAGCCAAGGAGCAGATCAGGCCGCTCATGGTTGAGTTCGGCAGGTACTGCAGGGGCCGCGACAAGTCGATATTCGCAAAGATCGCCAAAAGGACGGTTAAGCATTATTACAACATCGGCGCGCAGGCAGTGCTTGTCACAGACATGCGATATCCAAACGAGTACGACGTGCTATTTGAGCTCTGCAATTCCGAGCTTTGGACGTTCGTGCCAATTTACGTCAGCCAACCTTCTCTTGGTCCGGCAAACCGCGAGGAAATGGATAGCATCAAGGAGCTAACAAACGGAGATCGGCACATGTGGAGATTCGAGTTCGCCAAGGGAGATTTTGGGGCGATAGACGAAGCCGCAAAAAAGATCGTCACAAACGCCCTCAAATGAACATCACACGAAACTGGCGCCCCTTTGCGGCGGTTGGATGCTCGCACGCCCATCACATCGACCCCGTCGCCAGGCGGTCAGTCCTCAAGTTCCTTAAGGCCTTCTGCCGCGGCAAAGGCGCCAAGCGCCTCCACCTCGGCGACTTCACCGACATGGAAGCCTTCATGGGCGGAGGCTCCGGCCAAGGCGAGCCCATCGCCCCGGACATCGAAGAGGGACTTGCCTTCCTGGAGGAGGGGGCGTTCAACGTGGTCCTGCCAGGCAACCACGAGGACAGGCTGTGGCGGCTGGCTCACTCCTCCAACGAGGTCGTTGCAGAGTGCGCCACCATGCTGAAGGGGCGCATTGAGTCCTGCGTCAAGAAGCTCGGCGCCGAGATGGTGCCCTACACAGGCGTCTTCCAGAAGTATATGCTCGGCACCGGCCTGTTCACGCACGGCACGATCTTCAACGAGCAGGCCCCGCGCGACATGGGCGAGATCTACGTCGAGGCCGACGCGGTCTTCTCGGCCCACACCCATTGCCCTGCCCTTGCTATGGCGCGCACCACCCGCCGGACCCTGTCTATCAACGTCGGCACCCTTAAGAAGTACGGCGCCAACGACTACGCGAAATCCAGGCGCAAAACGCTTTCGTGGGGACAGGCCATCGTGTACGGCGAGTACTGCGACACCGGCATCATGCCGACCCTTTACGTCCAACCACTGGCCGCCACACTGGCCGGCGAGGAATGGCGCCTTCCCTACTGACATGGAACCCAAAACCGACGATCTGCTCGCCCGACTCACGGCTGAGCTTCTGCGGCCGACAGACGATGTCGAGCCTGGCTACAAGACCCGCGCGCAATGGCAGGAAGAGTGGGGCTGCTCCCACTCCCACGCCAAAAAGCTCCTCGACGCCGGCATGAAAAGGGGCTTGGTGGAGATGCGGCGCTTTCGCGTGCGCTACCGACACGGCTTCCAAACCGTCCCGCACTACCGTCCTACATCCATGAGGGGCAAGCGCATGGTTGACTAAACAGCCATGTCCGGCACACTTCTTGGCATGGAAATCTTCGCCCTGTTCATCGGCCTTATCCTCGGCGGCACAGCCGGGGTTCTGTTCACCCTTAAGAACCTGTCCAAGGTCAACGCCGTAAAGGACGCCGGCGAGACCGTTGCCAAGACCGTCAAGGACACCGTTAAGAAGGTCCGCGGCTGATCCACATGAGGACGGTCGTTGCCATCTCGCTGCTGGCCCTTACGGGCTGCGCGTCGTGGTTTAAGCCGTCCAGTGCTGACCAGGCGGCGCAACTTCCTGCAACGGCTCAAGCCACCACCCTTCCTGCACGCCAGGTAGATCTTGGCCTGTGGCCTGCCATCCCAAGCCTTGAAACGGTTGCAGCCCAGGTCGCCCAGTCCACCCCCGCCGTGATTAAGCAGGCCGTCGACATCGTCGAGCGGTCGGCCGACGCGGCATCGGCCAGGGACATCAAGGAGGCTGCGCTATACGAGGTTGTGAGGTACGCAGCCTGGGCCATGGGCGCCGGTTTCCTGGTCTTCCTGCTTGGGGGCTTCGTCCCCATCCCGGGCATCCGCGCAGCCGGCGGATGGACAGTCGCCCTGGGCGCCGCCATCGCCACCCTCGCACCCTGGCTCAACGAGTTCCTGGGCAACGAGCGGGTGCGGTTGGCCGGCTACGCAGCCTTCTCAATCCTGGCCCTCGCTATCTCAGCCGGCGGGGCCTGGTGGTTCCTGGACAAAGTGCGGGACGAAACACGTCGCAATGGGTAAGAAACGAAAGGTCAAGATTGTGGAGCGCAAGCTCATGCGCGAGCGAGCTTGGGGCACTTTTGACGAAAGCGGGTTGATCGAGCTGGACGAGCGCCTGTCGGAATCCGACCGGCTCACGATCCTTTGCCACGAGGGCGCTCACCTGGCCGACAATGGGCTTACCGAGAAGCAGGTGTGCCGAATTGGGAAGATACTGGGAGGTCTTCTTTGGAACCAAGGATACAGGAGGGTGCGGCAATGAGCGAGGGTCCAAACATGCTCAAGGACATCGCAACGTCGGCCAGTCTCGGCGGCCTGGCGATCACCGCCAGGCATATGATCGAGAAGGAAAAAAGGAGTTGGGTTGAGGTTGCCGGCCGGACCGGAGCCGCCATGATCGCGGCGATCTTCGTTGGCTTCGCGGCCGACGCCTACGTCGAGCACGAGTCACTTAAGTACGCGGCAATCGGGGCCCTGTCTTACGCGGCACCCGAGGTGCTTTCATACCTGCTGGCCTTCGTCAACATGAAGGGCAAGCGCCTGTCCTGATCGCTGCGACCTGAAATTGACGGCCGACCTAAGGTGGTCCGGCGAATGGTGAGCGTAAACCCTGGTTGTCGTCGCCACGGAATCGCCAAGTACGCCTGCTATTTCAAACAATGGCACGCCGGCTCTTGCCGCAAGCGTCGCCCAGGTGTGCCTCAGCGTGTGCGGCGATATGGCCATGAACCGGCGGTTCCCGGTGGCCTCGTGCGCCCTGCGCTTAACCCTGTCAAAGCACCTTTGTATGGGGTGCGGCGACCCTATGACCCACTCGTTTTCGGAAGAGCTCCTGGCCTCCGAAAGCACCTTGTGCAGCCTGGTGGACATGGGAACCGGCACGCGCTTTTTCTTTGTGATCTCAAGGCCCGATGCCTGGAAATTGATCAATCCGCATTGCAGATCAACCTGATCCCATCTCAAGGTTTCTATGGCTCGCCGGCGGCTTGCCGTCTCAATGGCTATGGCTACGAACAGGAAGGCCCTGCCGCCCTCAGCCCTTGCCGCGTCCCAAAGCTGGTCTGCCTCCTGCTCGTTCAACCACATGTCCCTGGGCGGAGGGGCCTTTGGAAGGTCTATGTGGGGAATCATGGATTGGTCGATCCTGCGATGCCTTGCCGCGTGGTTCAAGGCGGCAACGAGGCAGTTCAGCTCGCGCCTCAGGGTACCATCCCCCACCCTGCGGCCGTTGGTCTTGCCCGAGGCCCTGCGGCTCCTGTAGCGCATGATGACTTCGTGCGTCAGACCGGACGGGGGCAGGTGCCCCAGCTCGGCGGAAAGCACGTCAATGCAGTTTTCCTGTCTCCTCCTGGCAACCACCTTGTGGTCGACGTGCTCAAGCAAATAGGCCTTAAGCACCTGCCTTATGGTTTGGGCTGTGTGTTTCATGGGTTTGCGAAACTGGGGCTGCCGCCGGCCATGACAACCTAAAAAATGTAGTTGACCCTGCCGGCGGACGCAGCATTTATCCGATCAAACATGTACCGACTTGACGCAAAAAAGATCGTTTTCCGCTTTGGCGGACGCATGGAGCTTTTCAGAAAGCTTCGGGCAGGCGGGCATGACATCAGCGTCAAAACCATCGAGAAATGGATGGAGCGCCGAAGCATACCGTCAGCCAGGCTCCTGGTCCTAATGGAAATGGCCAAGAAAGAAAATCGTCCTTTGGTGCTTGACGACTACGTTATCGAGGAGCAACCTCTCTGACCTTCACCCTAACCGACATGAACACCGACTACACCCAGAAGTCGACGGCCGATCTTCGTCGACTCGTCGCAGACATCAACGAGACCATCGCAGCCCAGAAGGCCATGGTCGAGCACATCACCCAGGTTATCACCGAGAGGCACGCCCCCCGCATGGCCCTGGAGATGGAGCTGGCCGGCAAGCAGCACGGCGAGATCTCCCGCGAGATCGACGGCGTGAAGCTCACCTATTGCGTCGACAAGAAGGTCAAGTGGGACAGCAAGCAGCTCCAGGCTTTGGCCTCCAGCCTGCCGTGGTCCACCGTCGAGCGCGTGTTCAAGATCAAGTTCGAGGTGCCTGAGCCGACCTACAAGGCCCTTACCGACGACACGCTGCGGGCCAAGATTGACGAGGCCAGGACCGTCGAGATCTGCGCTCCAAAGGTCGTTTTTGCCAAGTGATTTCCCAACCCAAACCGACATGATCCGCATCATCAAAGCCTCGGAGCGCCTCAAGGCCTCCCCCAAGATCAACATCGCCCTCTTCGGCCCGTCCGGAGTCGGCAAGACCACGCTGGCTCGCACGCTGGACCCGGAGACCACCTTGTTCGTGGACCTCGAGGCCGGCACCCTCGCCATCCAGGACTGGTCCGGCGACGTGATCGACCTCCGCGCCGTCTCCCAGGAGATTGGAGCTCACCCTTGGGAGATGGCTCGCGCCCTTTCCCTCTTCATCGGTGGCCAGGATCCCAGCGACGCCGACGGCGATTACTCCAAGGCCACCTACGACCAGGTCAGCGCCCTTGTCGGCGAGCACATCAACCTCGCCAAGTACAAGACCGTGTTCGTCGACTCAATCACGGTCGCCAGCCGCGAGTGCTTCAAGTGGTCGGAGAAGAGCCCGCAGGCCGTCTCCGAGAAGACCGGCAAGCCCGACACCCGAGGTGCCTACGGCATCCTGAAGAAGCAGATGATCCGCTGGCTCACCCACCTGCAGCACGCCCCGATGTCGGTCGTCGTGGTTGGCATCCTGAACCGCGAGGAGGACGATCTCAAGCGCGTCACCTGGTCGCCCCAGGTTGAGGGAGCCGCCACGGCGCGAGAGCTTCCCGGCATCTTCGACGAGGTCATCACCCTTCAGAACATGAAGGCCGACGACGGCTCCATGTACCGGGCCCTCGTTTGCCATCAGCAGAACCCGTGGGGCTACCCCGCCAAGGACCGCTCCGGCTGCCTTGAGATGATCGAGCCGCCCGACCTGGGCGCGCTGATGGCCAAGATCCGCGCAGGCAAGCGCCTCGACACCGTGATCAACACTTCCCTGCCTACGCAGGGCTAACCCAACCCAACCCAACCCAACCCAACCCACAAAACATGAACATGTTCTCACCCACCAGCGGCGCCGGCGACCAGCCGGAGCTGATCCCCGACAACACCCTGCACTTCGCGCAGGTCCGGTTCAAGGAGATCAGGAAGTCGCAGAACACCGGCGGATCCTACGCCAGCCTCGAGCTGGCCCTGATCGACGGTCCCCACGAGGGCCGCAAGGTCTGGACCATCGTGATGAACCCGATGGATCCCCTGAACGAAAACAAGGAGAAGAAGGTCGACGCCGCCAAGATGGGCATCGTCAACATCAGCCGCATGCTCGAGGCCGCCAGGATCGTCGACGGCGAGAAGCCCGACAGCTACAACATCCTCGATGGCAAGTCCTTTGAGGACATCCTCGGGATGCTGGACGGCCAGAAGGTCGCCATCAAGATCAAGGTCAGGCCGGCCAAGGACGGCTACGACGCCAAGAACGAGGTCGGCGAGTACCTGAGCCCGTTCAAGGGTTCCGGCGGCTACCGCGGCTGGCAGGCCCTCGTCGGCGGACTCAACCCCGTCGCCCAGTCGCGAAACAACGCGCTGACCAACCCCGCCCCCGCCGCTTCCAAGCCCACCGGATCGGCGCCCGTCCCCACCTGGCTCAAGAAGCCCGGCATGTGATCGGAACAGCCGTACGGCTTGACTTGCGGACCCGTTTCCGCAACATTCCGTACGGCTGACAATTTTCAAGACAGGGCGAGGAGGGGCACGTAAGATCGGTGTCGGTTCCAATCCGGCGACCACCTCCGCATCCGTGACGCACCGTTGGTTGCCTCTCCGGACGCCCCCCGTCTTTACCCAAAACCGAAAAATGCAGCTAAGACCCAGGCAGAAGGACTTTGTGTCCAAGTGCGTCGCCGCCCTCGACAAGAGGGGGAACACCATAGGCATCGCCCCCACCGGGGCTGGCAAGACCGTCATGCTATCCGCCGTGGCCAAGGAGGCCGGCGGTCGCGCCCTCATACTGCAGCACCGCGACGAGCTGGTCGCCCAGAACCGCGCCACGTTCAAGCGGGTTGCACCCGACGTCGAGACGGACCTTTACACGGCGGATCGCAAGCGCTGGTCCCCGGGGGCCACATTCGCCATGGTTCAGACGCTCTCCAGGGGGGACAACCTTGACTCCATGCCAGCCTTCGACCTGCTGGTGATCGACGAGGCCCACCACGTGGCCGCAGAGTCCTACGTAAAGATCATCAAGCGGGCCAGGGAGATCAACCCGAAGGTCAAGCTGTTTGGCGTCACGGCCACCCCCCAGCGGGGAGACAGGAGGGGGCTGAGGGCCGCGTTCGACAACGTGGCCGATGTCATATCGCTGTCCGAGCTGATCGCCGGCGGGTTCCTTGTCAGGCCCAGGTTCTTCGTGATCGACTGCGCCATCCAGGAGGCGCTCTCCAAGGTGCGCGTCACGGCCAACGACTTCGACATGCAGCAGGTCGAGGCCATCATGGACAAGGACGCCGTCACGGACCGCGTTATAACCGAGTGGCAACAAAAGGCCGGGGACCGCAGGACCGTGGTGTTCTGCTCAACCGTCTCCCACGCCGAGCACGTCATGGCCGCGTTCTCCAGGGTCGGCGTCAAGTCATCCATGGTCCACGGCGACATGCCGGACGGCCAGCGGGCGTCAACCCTGAGGGCGTTTGACCGCGGCGAAAGCCAGGTGCTCGTCAACGTTGCCGTGCTGACCGAGGGCTGGGATTGCCAGGCTGTCAGCTGCGTTGTGCTGCTTCGTCCATGCTCATTCAAGGGAACGATGATCCAGATGATCGGCAGGGGACTGCGCAAGGTGGACCCGGAGCGTTACCCAGGGGTGGTCAAGTCGGACTGCATCGTGCTGGATTTCGGGTACTCCCTGCTCACCCACGGCTCGATCGACACAGACGTCGTGATCGACGACAGGGAGGGTTCCGGCACTCCGCTCAAGCCGGTGTGCCCCGACTGCGACACTGCCCTGCCAAAGGGCGCCCTGGAATGCCCCATCTGCGGGTGCGTCATAGACAGGGCCGAGAAGATGGCCTTCCAGAAGGCAAGGGGCGTGCTCACCGATTTCGGCATGCTCGAGGTCGACCTGCTTAACGCATCCCCATACAAGTGGCAGGACCTGTTCGAGGGGGCGGTAACGCTGGCGAACGGCCTGACGGCGTGGGCGGTTGTGCTCAACTTCAGGGACAAGTGGGTGGCCATAGGCCGCAAGGACGGCGAGCGCGCCAGGACCCTGGCCGTCACCGCAAACGACTCGAAGGCCATAGCCCTTGCCAGCGCTGACGATTTCCTGCGCGAGAACGGGGAAAAGGACGCCGCCCGCAAGACGAAGCGGTGGATATCCGAGCCGGCCACAAACAAACAGCTTGCCCAGCTCGGCATGAAACCCACGCTTTTCGGCAACGGAGTCACCAAGTACCTCGCGTCCTGCATGATCACATGGCAGTTCAACGAGAGGGAGATCCAGCGGCTTTGCCTCAAGACATGACCAACATATTCAAACCAGACAAGGACCAGCCCGCCAGGGCCGAGGACATCCGGGCGCTGCTCGACAAGTCCATCCAGGACAGGCGCGCGGCGCAGCCGAGGCGGCAGTACCTGGGTGCCTCCATGTGGGGCGAGGAGTGCGCGCGCAAGCTCGCCTACGGCTACCATCAGTTCCCCGTCGACGAGGGCCGCGATTTCTCGCCCAGGATCCTGCGGATCTTCGACATGGGCCACGACGCGGAGGAACGGGTCGCCGAGTACCTCCGGATCGCGGGCTTCGAGCTCAAGACACACAAGGATGACGGCAAGCAGTTCGGCTTCAGCGAGTGCGACGGCAAGCTCAAGGGCCACCTGGACGGCATACTCGTGTCTGGACCCCTGCTCGACGGCATCACCTACCCATGCCTTTGGGAGAACAAGGGCCTGAACGACAACGGGTGGGAATCCGCCGTCAAGAACGGCATAAGGGTTAGCAAGCCGCTTTATTATTCCCAGGCCCAGACCTACATGGCCTACATGGACCTGTCGTGCTGCCTTTTCACGGCCATCAACAGGGACAGCGGGGAGATCTACGTCGAGATCATCAAACCCGACCTGCAGAACTCCCAGGAATCCAGCGACAGGGCTGTGCGGGTGATCAGCTCATCCTCCCCCGAGGACTTCGGCCGCATAGCCGGAGAGTCCACGGACAAGAGGTGCAAGTTCTGCGATTACCGCAGGCGCTGCTGGAACCTCACCGAAACCATTCCAACCCCCACCAACAACACACCGTCATGGCTAACAAAAAACACCTGAAAAAGAAGAAACCACAGGATCCCGACATCGCCGAGGGCAAGCGCATGAGGCGCGCGATCTGCGACATCGCGACCGAATGCGAGCAGGAGTTCCTGTTTGCCGACGGCTTCGAGGCCGCCATCGTGGGTTTCACCGAGATGAACATGGGATCCGACAGCAAGGTCGTCTACGACTGGGAGAAGTGCGTCGAGATCCTGATGAAGGACATGTCCGAGGAGGACGCCCTTGAGTACATGAGCTTCAACGTCACGGGCGCCTACGTCGGCGAGCACACGCCAATCTTCATCCGCCTCATCAAATGAGCGAAGACACCCCTGGGAACATCGTTCCCGAGATCGTCAACCCGACGACCAAGCCGGCCGCAAGGGACGGCAAGAACCGCACCATGGTCATATTCAAGGGACGCCGCATGGCCTACTTCAGGGCCCAGCGCATCGCCACCCTCGAGCCCCTGATCAACAGGGCCAACTCCAAGGGCATGTCCATCCCAGCGGCGGCCAAGTGGCTAGGCTACAGCAAGGCGGCCCTGAGACAGTGGATTGCCATCCTCGGCATCCGATGGAAGCGCCGCAACCACCGGCCACTGCACCGCCTTGACAAGACCGGCTGGGAGGAGGCCATAAAATCGGGCTTGGATGCCGGCGAAAGCCAGCGATCCATCGCCAGGCGCCTCGGCGCCAAGGACGCCGCCGTCTCAAGGTTCATCAAGGACAACGGCCTTCGCATCCACAGCTGGGTGAGGAAATCCAAGTGAGCACCGACCACTCCCAGGTCAGGCTCCACCTGACCGTCGTTTTTGGCAAGCTTCCCAAGGCCGGCTTCATCAACCTGCGCGGCATCGGCGAGAAGGGCACGCCGGCCGAGGGCGTCTTCCGCGAGGACAAGTTCATCGACCTGTCCAGGATCGAGGACCCCGTGGCCGAGGTGTGCAGGAATGTCGACCGGTGGACCCAGCATGGCCACGCCTCATACATGGTGCCGGCCATACTGTCCGAGCCCAAGGGCGAGTCCAAGAACGTCGAGAGCTTCAGCTCCGTGATCGTGGACATCGACTCCGGCGACATCCAGTCCAAGCACGACTTCCTGTCCGGGAAACTTGGCGCCCCCACGGCAGTGGTGTACTCGGGCGGCGAGTCCGACGGGCAGCGCAAGCGCCACCTTTACTGGACCCTGAACGACCACTGCAGGGATGTCGCCGCGGTTGTCCAGCTTCGCGACGCGCTGGCACGCAAGGGCGGCGGGGACATCCAGTTCGGGCTTGGGGTCGTCTCAAACCCATACGGCCGCGCCCACCAGCCGGTCCGCATCGCCGGCTCCGTCCACAACAAGGGTGGCAACGCCCGTCCGGTCACAATCGAGGTTCCAAAGGATCCGCAGGCATACGGCATCAGGCTGCTGTCCGACAGGGCCGCCGCCATGCCACGCCACGACGGCGCCGCAGCCGAGGAGGCCCACAAGGGGCTCTTCAGGCCTGAGCGCGGGGAGCTCGACCTCACCGAGGACGTCCACGAGGGCGGCGACGAGGAGAAGAACCGCTGGGGGCAGTTCTCCCGCGTGTGCGGCCACTACCTGCACTGCGTTCGGCAGGGCGAGCTCTCCGTCGACGAGGCCAAGGAGGCCACGGCCGGATGGATGGACGCCCACATGCACCCGGCATGGCCAGTCGCCCGCTTCGAGCGGGAATGGCACGCCATGATGTCGCGCGACCTCGCCAACCACGGCCCCTACCCCGAGCCCATCAAGCCCATGATCGAGGACGGCCAGGGACTGGAGGTGTGGGCTGCGCACAGGTGGTCCATGACCGCCAAGCCCGAGCGCCGGTTCCTCGTCGGCGGGCTCATCCTGGCCGGCAAGCACCAGCTCCTCGTCGCAGAGGGAGGGGCGGGCAAGACCTTCCTCATGCTGGACCTGGCCATCAAGGTCGCGTCCTACGAGCCCGGCGAGAAGCTCGACTGGTGCGGCGGGGAAATCCGCGAAGGCGGCACCGTCGTCATCCTGACAACCGAGGACGACAAGGACGAGCTGCACATCCGCCTGCACGACATCGACGTCGGGCGCCGGCGCGAGAAGGCGGGCGACAGGCTCATCATCCTGCCAACCATCAACTCGGGCGGCTCGTTCGCCATCGTCGACAGGGATCCCAAGACCCAGGAGGCCAAGCCCTCCAAGCGCTGGGCCGAGTTCTTCGCCCTGCTACGCAGGCTTCCGGACCTCAAGCTGGTCGTCGTCGACACCCTCAACTCGACCCTCCACGGGGAGGAAAACTCCGCCACCGTGATCAACGAGTTCGTCCGCGTGGCCAGCCAGGTCTGCGGCGAGCTCGGCGCAGCCATGATCCTGACCCACCACATCCGCAAGCAGGGCAACGAGCCGATCAGGGGCGTCGAGGACATGAAGGCGGCCATCCGCGGCTCATCGGCCCTGCCGGCCGCGTTCCGCGCGGTCCTGGGCATCTGGCATTGCGCCGACTACGACAGGCGCATGGTCGGCATGGGAATGCTTCCCAGGCGCGGCATCCTGTGGAAGATCGCCGTTGTCAAGGCCAACAACCCCGAGATGTTCGACGGAGAGAAGACCCTGCTCCGGCAGGACTCGGGCCTGCTGGTCGACGTGACCGACAAGGACCAGTTCTCGTCGGTCAACATGGGGGAGCGGCATGCCTGGCTGGCCGCGGCCGTGGAGGAGGCGGCCCGGGCCGGGCACCCCTACTCGGTCGAGGGCAAGAACGCCAAGTCCGGACTGTACCGCCGGCGGAACGAGCTGCCGCCTATCCTCAGGCAGGTGGGGCCGTCCGAGTTCTCGCACATCGTGGACGACCTGCTCCTGCGCAAGGTGCTGGTTGCCTGCGCCGCGCGGGGGGGCAAGGACAAGAAGTGGCTCGACATCCCCAACGGCCCGATCGCCACCGACGAGGCCGGGGCCGAGCTCGCATCGGGCGCCTACACCCCGCCCAGGTGGGACGCTTGGATGTACTACCAGGAGGCCGGGGTTGCCGCCAGGACTTGACACGCTCGCAGGCAAACCCAGATTCCAGACATGGAACCGCTCCCTCCGGCAAGGAAAACACACTTCGAGGCGTGCGCCTCACTGGCCGCGCTCATGGAGGACCTGGAGTTCGCGCAGTGCATGCTCGACAAGGACGACGGCGCCCAGGCGGCCCGCGCTTTCGCCCTGGGGTCGGCCACGGTCTTCGTCGACTGCGCCGACAGGGCCGGCTTCGACGCCTCCGTCGCCGTCGGGGACGAGCGAGGCACGCTTTGCGCTGTGATCAAGATGAAATCTCCGCTTTGCAGCTTTTCGGGAACCTTCAAAACCAAGCAATCCAAATGAAAATCAAGCACAAGGCCATGAAACCCCTGACCTTCAGGCGCTGCCTCAACAAGGCGCGCAAGTGCGTCAGCGTACTCCGCGACCTCACCCCCGACAACCCGGCGTGGGAAGGCATGGTGATCCAGGCCAAGTATTGGAAGGGCATGGCCATGGACAAGGCCACCACAAACGACGAGATTTCCGAAGCCAGCCAGATCTGAGCATGTTCCTGGAGTTCCGGAACCCGATACCGGTGGAAACCCCGCTGGGCTACGGCATGCTCATCTACGTTCGCGACGGCGGGGCGTTCTCAAACGACGTGTTCGCCATAGCCCTGGACAAGGACGGGGTTATACGGCACATGACAACCGACCAGTTCAAGCTGCTGCGCAACGACACCTTTGGGATCAGGTCGGATGATGTTGACAAGCAAGCCTGATCCCTACAACTTGTAGGCCTTCCCCAACCAACATGAAAACCCGAAAACTGACCATACAGCTGGAGGACGGATCGTCCGCCAGCCGACGAACACCGCGTCCGTACACGCACGTCCTGTGCTACGAGCGCAGCGACAAGGACATCGCGCAGCTCCAGGCGCAGGTTTCCGCAAAGTCGTACAAGAAGCACATCGCGTGGAGCTGGCACATGAGCCCGGCGGCCGCCCTGAAGGCGCTTGGAAATGTGGCGCGTGTCGAGGACACACACAGCGGCCGGTGGTACATAGTCGTGATCCAGGAAAGCGGGCTCGCCGCCAAGGGGGTGCAGTCGTGAGCAAGACTAGGCGCCGCATCCCGCTGGCGATGGCGATGCTTTACGGGGCCGATCCGGGCTTGGCCAAAGACCAGGAGATTGCCCGCCTGCGCGCCGAGAACGAGCGGCTCCGCAAGGCTGGGGATGCGATGAGTGATGAGCTTGTCGAGAGAAACGGCCGCGTTTCCTACCCCGAAACAGTCGAGGCCTGGCTTGTGGCAAAGGGGGTGTGGTCGTGAGCCGCACCGAGCACGACCTGAAGGTGGAGATCGGCGGGGTCCTTTACTTCGTCCAGGTCGAGGTCGAGTGGAAGAAGGTGGACGACTCATTCGACGGCCATCTGTACGGCCGGCCGCACACCTTCGAGGCCCACCACTTCGAGCCAGCCGAGTACGAGGTGGTCTCGATCACCGACGAGACCGGCGAGGAAGTCGACGAGGACGATGTCCCGCGCCTGTCCAAGGCCATCAAGTCCGAGGTCGACGACCTGGAATACGACGGCTACTGATGGGGAAGCTGTACACAATTCTGTCAGTGGCCGGAGCCACGGCTCTAGGCGATGTTCCGGATCGCTGGGTCGAGGCGCTTGCGCTCGTCGAGACCGGCAACAGGTCCGTGGCCGGCGACGGCACGCGCGCAAGGGGGCCGCACCAGTTCCATTCGTCGGCGTGGCGCGACGTCACCGCCGAGCGACGCAGGCGCGGGCAACCCACCCACCCGTACTCGCACGCATGGGATCCTTCCGTGTCCAGGCTGTACGCCTCGACCTGGCTGTCCATGATAGCCAACAGGCTCGCCAAGGACACCGGGCGCTGGCCCAGGCCCGCCGAGGTATTCCTCGCGCACAACATGGGCTACGAGGCCTTTAGGCGGATCGGATTCCAGGTTTGCGGGGCGCCATTCCCCAGGCATGATGCAGCCATTCGGTTCGAGACCATGGCCACCTCCAAATGAGCACACCCAAGACACCATCAAACCTGAACCAGCGCAAGGACTCCTGGAAGGGCGGCCTTCAGGTCAAACCCGAGGAGCGAGAGCCGCTGGGGGAGAGGGACATCGCATTCGTGGAGGCCTATGTCGGCAACGGGGGCGACGCGGTTGCGGCCGCCAAGGCCGTCGGCGAGGACAGGGAAAAGGCCAAGCTTTGGCTGGCCGACCCCCGCATCCGGGAGCAGGTCGAGCTCATGCGGGACACCGAGATCAAGACCAGCGGCGCAAGCCAGGCCTGGGCCACGATCAGGAGCCTCATGAACGACCCCGCCGCGCCCGCGCAGGTCAAGTTCCAGGCCGCCAAGTGGACGCTTGAGGCATCCGGCCACGGCCTGTCCGCGGTCGCCGCATCCCTTCAGCTTGGCCTGAAGAAGACAAACAAGCCGCTTTCCGAGATGTCGGTGTCGGAGCTGGAGGAGTTCATCAACCGCGGGCGGCAGACCTTCGAGACCATGAAGGCCACAGTCGGAACTGTCTTGAAGTCCCACAAGGACACCATAGACATAGATCCCAAGAGCATTTCCGAAGGCGGGTGATTGTGTGTGTTCATGGCGCGTGTGTGTGCGCCCGCCCGAGGAAAAGACAGCCCGGCCTAAGAACCGGGCTGTCTCCAATTGGGTGGAGGATGGGGGAGTCGAACCCCCGTTTCCCGGATGCAAACCGGGTGCTGTAGCCATTGAGCCAATCCCCCGTCAAAGTATGCCCCTGCGGCGATCCTCGCGCAGCTGTCCGCGCAGCCGGCGCTCCTCCCGAGCCCTGGAGGCCGCATCCGTCACCTGGTCGACCACATCCGGCATGCGCCGGCGGATCTCCTCCAGGCGCCGCCGCCGCGAAGCCCTGTGGTTCCGCTGGTATTGTGCCTTTGTGGGCCCGGGTATGGGCTTGGACTGGGGCTTCGCACGCCGAGACCGGCGCACCGCCATGGAGGCCGACCGGATCATCCCCAGCAGCCACTTCGCCATGCTGGAAATGGTGCCCCGTGGGAGCTGGCAGCGGGCCAAAAAACTTGGCGTTTTGGTGTCAAAAAAGTCGGGCTCCAAGACCACCTGGAACAGCGGGATAACGCTCGAGGAACGAGGAAGGTGGGGTGCTTCCTTTGAGGAAGACCCCCCATGTATTTCACGATGAGGAAGGTCGTTTTCGGTTTTCATTTCACGAAATTACCTCATGACAAACCCAGCTGTCAACAGGGTTTGTCATGAAGTTGCGCGTGAAATAAACCATGCGCGAGGAAGCCTTCCTCAAAATTACTACGCTAAAAACCCAGTAAACATCGGCGAGCCGCGAGGATTCCCTACGGGAAGGTAGTATGTCCCCTAACGGGAACAATCCTACCCTCTCACCCCCCGTTGGGGGGGAGGGTAGTCCACTACCCTCTTCCGCAGGGGCGAGCAAAAGATTGATCAGGCGGCACACCCGGGGTAGACAGCCACATGCCACCCCCCAGCTTCGTCATCCATGTCCGCGGCATCCCCAAGCCACAGCCCCGACCGCGCTTCGTCCGCGGAAGGGTGGTGTCCAACACGGATCCAAAGGTGAAGGCCTGGAAGGACGCGGTAGCCCGCGAGACCCGCAACAACCTGGCGGTAGCCATCAAGGGCGCGGTAGCCGTCGAGTCGGTGTTCTTCATGCCCACGAAGGACAAGTCCAGGTGGGGCAAACCCCACACCCTCAAGCCCGACAGGGACAACCTGGACAAAGCCGTGCTCGACGCCATGACGGCGGCGGGGGCTTGGGCGGACGACTCGGTGGTGTGGTCGGGCGGAGCCCGCAAGGTGTGGTGCAAGCCCGGGAACGAGGGCGCGGTGATCGCGGTAGTCCCCACCCCCTCGCCCGAACCCATCCTGCCCCCATGGGGGCGCATCCTGCAGCATCCGGGCTGGTTTGGGGGTATCCCAGCCTAGGTCGGGGGCTGAAAACGCCCAGGAGGCGGCAAAGCGCTTAAAAGAAAGGGGGTTCCTTTGGGAACCCCCGAGCCATGTTTGCCAGCTGGGTCGATTTTGGTGCTATAAGGCCATGGTTTTGTTGATGTATCCGACTCGGCAGCAGTCGGGGTTGATTTCCGGGGGTGGAAAGCTTCAGCTCCTGCCCAGAAGCCTGTCAAAATCGGCCTCCGTCATGGAGTCGGGGATCGCCTTGATCTCCGCCTGCAGCCCTTGGTACTCGACCTCGGCGGAGACCACGGCGGCGGCAAACGCGCTAGCCTGCGCGGCCTGCAGGTTGGATGCGTAGGAATTGGCATACATCAAGCCCCGGTGGGGCTCGTCGCTTTGCCTAGCCTCCTTCTGCTCGCCGTAGGCCACGGCATCAATGTCGTTTGAAACCTCATGGGCGAGATCCGACAGGATCTCCGCGAGCCCCCGGACATGCGAGAGCCTGTCGTCCACCCCGTCCATCTCGCCCACGACCTCGCTCCAATCGGAAACCCTGGAGAGGGTGGCGATGGCCGACAGGATCTCCGACGGGGATGGGTTTGTCTTCTCCATGGCGCTCACAGGTCGGTCTCGTCGAGGGTGGACGCGAGGCTTTCACCGGCCTCCGACAGCTTCGCGGCAGCCCGCGAGTAGGCTCGGGCGGCCTCGTCGTATTCGGAAGCCCACTGCCGGCAATCCTCGGGCGAATGGTCGCTGTTCCCGGCATCCTCGGCCTCGCGGGTGTAGAAGGACGCGAGCTCGTCGTGATCCTCCTCCGCCATCTCGCATGCGGCCTTGCCGATCCACATGCATGCCAGGGTCAGATCGGAGCGCCGCCCGCAGCCAGCGTCCACATAGGACTCGGCGACGGCCTCGCGGATGATGTCCCGGGACTCCTCCGTTCCCATGCCCGAAAGCATCGCCAGCGCTTTCGCCAGCAGCTCGTGCAGGTTGCCGTCGTTCAGGTTTTCAATGATCAGCTTGTCTTTCATGTGTGTGTTTGCGTGGGGGTGAATTGAGTCAGCCAAAGACGATGTCCTCGCCGATCGCGATTTGAGCCATCGCGTCGTCATGGCAGCCGTCGGGCTCATACCATTCCATGAGCACAGTCTCGGAAAGATCTCCGCTTCCCCTGACGCTCAACAGGTGCAGGTAGACAAGGAACGCAAACACGCGCTGCGTGAACGCGCCATTGCCGGTGGAAACATAGGCAGTCCACCTGTTCACAGCGATTTCGGGAGTCAGCTCGATCATGGCGGTTACATCCTCCTGGGCATCGTGGTCATACAGGCACGCGCCAAGCGTCCAATCAGTCCTGGGCTTTTCCCCGCTCGGGGTGGGCAGCTCCCCGTCGGCGAATGCAGCGTCAAGAAAGCCGCCAGCCTTCAGCGACTTAACCTTGAACCAAGCCGGGTTGATGCCCGTCTCGAAAGCCGAATTGATCAACCCGGCTATGGCGTTTGTTACATTGATGTTTTTGGTGTCGATTTTGATTATCATGTGTGTGTTTGTGTTCAGGGTGAAATTGGTAGCCTTGGGTGTTGTTATCAAGGCTATTTTTGCTCCATGGTTAAGGCAACACCTCCTGCGGAAACAAACCGGCATCCTGCCTGCCCGCGTTCCACGCGCTGGAGCAGCGCGCGAAACAGGCTCCCTCCCAATGCGCCCTAGCCCGGGCCCATGCCCGCGGCCAAGGCGCTCCCCGCCGCCCCATGAGGTAGCTCATGCGCAGCGCCATCTTGGGATCCGACTTCATCTCCCACCCTCGCTTTCCAGCTGCCTAGCAAGCTCCGCGATGCCGCTCCTGGCGGTAGCCTCCTGCCACTCATGATCCCAGCTGATGCACAGCTCGTCGGATCGGCGCAGCTCGTCCTCGCAGAAAGCCACGATATCCCCGAGGCTCTCGTCGGGCTTTCGCTCAACCTCCACCTTTGCGCCGCCATGCAGCGCCTCGATCACGAGCATGTCCGCTCGGGGGTGCTCGAGATACTCGCGGAGCTTCGCGAGATCACCGGGCTTTGCCATGCGATACTCGGGCTCGCGATTGGAAAAGCGCAGCCTAGCGCCGAAAATGTAAAGGCTCATGCCGCACCTCCTTTCTCGCGATCAGAGATCACTTGCGGGATAGCGTCGTCAATGGCATCGTTAACCGCGCTCCAAATGTGATCGTAATCGGACAGCCTCCCAATCACATCCTCGGCCTCCGCGCGCGTCAGCCGCCCGTCCCTCTCAATCGCATCCTGGGGCATGCCAAGATAGACGAAATAGCCCAGCTCGCGCAGCACGGCGGCGGCGCTGCAGGCGAGCGCGTCAGTCTCGTCGTCCGACAGGGAAGACCCTTCGCACAGCCGCGACATGAGCCTGCCAACCTCCGCTGCGCGCCCGTAATGCAGGCGGTACAGCTTTTTCTCGGGAGGTGAGCTCACAGCGCGCCTCCCTTCCCGAGCTTGCGGATGATCCCCGCGGCGCGGTAAACCGCGGCGGCCTCGAGGCGGTAGCTCACCTCGCAGTCGTCCCCGCGGCAATCGTGCGCGTGCTCCGAGATTTGATCGGCGGCTTGCATGAGCGCCTGCGACAGCTCGTCCATGGACAGCCGGGCGATCCTGGAGTCAACCTCCGCGATCATGGCTTCCCATGCGTCCGCGGCCTTGTCCATCTCGCGGATGCCGTCCGCGGCGGGCAACGGCGGCGTGCCGTTGCGTTTGTCTTCGTTTTTGTCTTTCATGGGGAAAAGTCTCATTCAATGGCGCTTTGCGCGCTCGAGATCAGCTCGCCGTCGCGCGCGTCATCAAATGCCTGCCGCGCCGTTTCCTCGCACAGCTCGCACAGGTCAGCGTAGTCGGAGTAGTCAATCATGCCGCGCAGCGCGTCGCGCGCAGCGTCAAAGCGCTGAATGTAAGCCCATGTCAGCGCCAGGGGCAAGGCCTCCGCGCTCCATGTGTCGCCCTCGCCGTAATGAGGCATCCCGTCATAAACCGCGGGATCTCCGTCATCATACCCTTTGAGGAAGGCGCGCGCCGTGTCCGCGGCCTTGCGCGCGGATCCAACCCGCCCGCCCCACAGCTCCATGGCAGCCCATTCCGCAGCGCCCTTGCCGCGTCGCGCGCCGTATTCGGCGCAGTAGCCCAGGAGGGTAGCCCGGTCTTTTTCGTTTCCGTCGATAGCGCCCAGGAGGATCTTCCAATCCTCCCCGGCGAAGCATGCCGCAAGCGCGGCGGTGTTTTTTGTGTTTTTCATGGCGAAAAAGTCAGCGGGCGGCCTTGCTCCAATCAATCGAAAGACGGCGCGAGATCCCGGCGGCAGGCCTAGTCTCGAGCGCCTTC
>Ga0222713_10000434_pt1 | contig 46981 bp, 50 predicted proteins | sample C33_649DmetaG_FD_165061 | JGI IMG/M metagenome (GOLD analysis project Ga0222713, IMG submission 165061) | Estuarine water microbial communities from San Francisco Bay, California, United States - C33_649D | ecosystem: Environmental > Aquatic > Marine > Unclassified | place: USA: California... | reverse complement strand
AGAACCGGCTGACACACCCGCTGTTCGACATCGACCGCTACCGGCGCCATCTTGAATCGGCTTACATCACCATGGTTGAGCAGCAACGTCAGGGCAAACAACCGCAGGCCTTCTTCGTGCAGGCGCTTTCCTGAAGCCGCAGGATTCAGCGGGTCGCGTCCCCGCCCGGTGCGAATCCGCTGCTGTGCGCACAAGCGAGCATTCTTTCCTCGGGCGTGGTTTTTCTTTTGGTCAGCACGACGCGCATGGATTCAATGGCTCTGGGCGTGCGCAGGATTTCGTCCTGCGGCCGGTTACCGGCAACCAGGGTTTTGCCGAAATCCGACAGATTCATTGAGGTCTCGCTACACTCAAACCGGTAATCCAGCCAGCCGAGTTGCCAGAACCACTGGGTGTATTGCAGCCAGGAGTTTTCGTTAAAGGCTCTGACATGCGTCGGATCCTGCCAGGCGCCCAGCGACAGTTCGTGCGGTACGACGATCGTGAATATTCCGCCTTCCCGCAGCAATCTCAGGCAGTTATCCATCAACCGTGGCAACTGTTGAATGGTGGTCAGGGTATCGACTGCAACGATTTCGTCGAGCTGATTTTCCGCGAGGGTCACCGGCCCCCAAGGCGGGGATGGAAGGGAAACCGGAAGTTGCAGCGGCAGCGAAAGATCAAGGTGCGCGTCGGGCTTGGCGCTCGGTTCAATGCCGACGTTCAGATAGCCCTGCAGGTATTGCCTGCCCAGAAGGTTGAGTCGTGTTGGATTACGGCTTGCCGCGGCAGCTTCCTTGCCGATGACGGTTTGCAGGGTTTTTTCCAGAATGCCTGCAAAGTCCGCGTTGCTGCCCGAGGCATAAAACCGGGCCAGCCGGATTTCGCTGTCGCGCCGGAACGTTTCACTAGAGGACAGCAGTTCGGCGACAAAGTCTTCAAAGGGCCTCGACCCCGGCGTGAACAGTACATCCTTGTACAGTGAAGGAGCGGATGTTTCCGGATAGTTCTCGGAAATGACCGGCATGCCGTTTGACAGCGCATAGAAGGCGCGGATCTGCTGGAAAATCTGCGACTCGTAAAAGTGGAGATTCAGGACCGCGCGGGCTTTCCTGAGCAGAGCGTCCCGTTCTTCGCCGTAAAGCCCGAAGACGGTGAGGATCTTCAAGCCTTTTTTGCGAAGCTTCTCGATGAGCAGCTTTCTCCGTTCATTCATCGAACCGTAAAAGATCAGATCGTATTCCGCCTGTTGCGCCGGTTGGATTCTCCGCAGTTTTTCGACATGCCAGAAATCAACCAGAGCGGTGTTCTGGTGGCCGATCATGTTCAGATTGACTGCGGAATAATCCCAGACAAAGTGGCGGTCCAGGCAGGTCTTGTACTGGGAACTGATCCACACGCTCTTTTCGGGAATCTGTTCGGTATTGAAAATCACCGTGTTTGGCGGATATTCCGGGGCGTCCTTGGCGTTGATATGCGCGCCGAAAACGATATTCAAGCCGTGCCGGTAGAAGCGGTTTTTGCTCAGCGTCGCCTGATAGCCTGCGAGCCGTGCTTTTTCGACGACATATTCAGCGGCCTCGAGCAATGCCATCGCATGGATGTAACCCGGCGGCTGTAACAGGCAGACATTGATGACCGGTTTGCCTGTGTTGTCTTGCGCACTCATTGCTTGGCGATCATGATCGGTTGATTTTTGATGATATTCATTCTGCCAGATTCCCGGAAACGCCTTCGTTCCCCGTATGCAGGATGACGGGTCACTTGGCAATATCTGGGTTGCCTGCGGTTCCGGTCAACTTCGGGCGGTTCAGTACCGGCGCGCGCTTTGCCCAGATCGTAAAGAGAGCCTGCTTGCGCCGCGGTATAGGCGCAGTTGGCAGCCATTGGCATGCCCGGGGCGGCTGCGACGTCCAGCAGTTGCAGAAACTCCTGGCGGGACAGGTTCATTGCGGCGGGCCCTGAAAAAAGAAGGCCTGTATCACCAAGCCTTGCGTCAATGCGTTTGCGCCGCACTTATTTGTTTATCGGCGACTTCGGATCGATCAGATACGCCACCATGTGTGCGACCTGCTCCGGCGTGAGATGTCCGGTGGCGCCCAGGCGCGTCATGCAGGTCAGCAGCCGGCTTTCGAGATCTTCCACACGATCGGTATCGGCAAAGTAGCGCGGCAGGCGTGCAGCGGCGCCTTCCAGCTTGCCGGTGCCCATGCCGAAATCGCATTGCTCCAGCGAAACTTTTTTGGGACCGCGCTTTTCGTAAAACAGCGCCTGGCCCTGGTCGATCCATAACTCCCCGGGATTGTCATCGACCAGCATTTTCCGTCCGACGGCAAGCGGATCACCGCTTTGCGCGGAAACGGGCGAGACGGGGACGAGGTGCAATATGGCCGCTGCGGCCGCACAAATTCCAAGCCGGATTTTCATGGTCCCTTCCTTGTTCCTGGGGTGAACGGAGGCGCTCAGGAGCCGGCCATCACGGCAACTTCATCGGTGCGTTTGTCGTCTTTGTTGTCGATCCAGGTCACGGCGATTTTGTCACCGACCTTGGCGCCCTTGACTCGCAAGCCGAGGAAAGGGTCGCGCGAGATTGCCTGACTCCACTGGGCATCGAGCACGGTGCGGCCATTGTGCTGAATAATGACGCTTTGAATGAAGTGCAGCGGCACCACGCTGGTGCCCGTTTTCCGGGTTCCGGTTTCCATCGGGTGGCGCATCAGAATGCGAACGTCTGCGATATCTCCCTGCAGCGTCGCGCGGATTTTCATCGGGTCAGCCATGTTTTCCTTTACTGGGATTCAAGCCGGAAGGGCGGTCAGCCGCAGCCGCCGACGGTTACTTTGACTTCTTTACTGGCCGTGTAGAACTTGCCGTCGGCTTTGACAATGGCGCGCACATCGGAGGTCTGTCCCATCTTCAGTCGCGTCGAGACGTAACTGTCGGCGCCGGGCAGGATGTCGAAACTGGCGGCCAGGGGGAAGGGATTTTTCTCGGCGACGATCGCGATGATTTGGGTATTCGGGATGCGGCTGGTCACTGCAACCGGAACAATGGCACCGTTCTCGGCAATGTCGGGTGCGGTGATCGTGATGTCCTTGCTGTCGATCAGATTGCTTGCTCCCAGTCCTTTGAGGGTTTCTGCGACGGATTTGGCTTCGAAAGCAGTTTTATTCCATGGGGCAGCCCAGGCAATACCGGCTTTGAGCAGTCCGGTTGCAGCCGCAATAAAAACTGCGCCAGCACTGCCTGCAAAATGCAGAAATGAGCGGCGGGGGTATTTCATGGCGATTTCTCCTGTTGAATCTTGGCGGCGCCGTGTCCGGGGCATCACCGGGGGAGTGGCGAAAATAAGGCGCGATGCTAGTCAACAGCGCTGCTCTTTTCTACCCGAAGGGGCTCCCCCGCAGTCTAAATCCGGTGTTTACGCTTTGGCCAGCCAGACGCCTGATTTGCCGCCGCGTTTCTCCTTGAGTCCCAGCGATTCGATGCGCATGCCGCGATCCACAGCCTTGCACATGTCATAAATGGTCAGCAAGGCGACGCTTGCAGCTGTCAGGGCTTCCATCTCCACACCGGTTCTGCCAAGCGTTTCGGCAGTGGCGATGCAGGTGACCGCATGGGCCTTGCGCGAGATGGTGAATTCAATTTCAACCTTGGTCAGTGCCAGCGGGTGGCATAACGGAATCAGTGTCGCGGTCTGCTTGGAGGCCTGAATGCCGGCGATCCGCGCGATACCCAGCACATCGCCTTTTTTTGCCGCGCCCGAAACGATCAGGCGCAGCGTTGCCGGCTGCATGACGATGCGTCCGCTGGCACGTGCGAGACGTTGGGTCTCGGCTTTGCCGGCGACATCCACCATCCATGCCTGCCCCTGGCTGTCGAAATGGGTTAATTTCCGTGAAACAGATTGTTTTTTCATTGGGAACTCCTCGAAGGCGGATTTATCATAGCACCATGAACACGCGGTTATTCCTGTTGCTGGCCCTGTTGTGCGTGCCGCGAGTGCTGGCGCAAGCCCTGCCCGAGCTCGGCGATGTATCGGGCTCAGCAATCTCGCCGGCCGATGAACGCAAGCTCGGTGAAAGCATCATGCGCGAGATTCGCCGTGATCCGGCCTATCTGGACGATGCCGAAGTCGCGGAATATGCCAACAGTCTCGGCGCACGGCTGACGGCGCGCAGCGATTCGGCAAGGCAGGAATTCGAGTTTTTTGTTGTTCGCGACGGTCAGATCAATGCGTTTGCCCTGCCCGGGGGATTCATCGGCATTCATACCGGGCTGCTGCTGGCCGCCCAGAGCGAGTCCGAAGTCGCCGGCGTTGTTGCGCACGAGATCGCACACGTGACCCAGCGCCATATCGCCCGCATGATCAGCCAGCAGGGGCAGAGCCAGTTGATGTCGCTGGCTTCCATGGCCATCGCCTTGCTGGCTTCACGTTCCAATTCGCAGGTTGCCGAGGCGGCCATCGCGTTCGGCCAGGCGGGCGTCGTGCAGAACCAGCTAAATTTCACGCGGGACAATGAGCGTGAGGCGGACCGGGTCGGGGTGCAATTATTGGATAGCGCGGGTTTTGATCCGCGGGGCATGGCCTCGTTTTTCGAGCGCCTGCAGCGGGCAACGCGGGTTTACGAGGGCGGTGCACCGGCTTATCTGCGTACGCACCCGCTGACTTTCGAGCGGATCGGCGACATTCAGGGGCGTGTCGAGCAGATGCCTTATCGCCAGGTGCCGGACAGCCTCGAGTTTCAGCTGATTCGCGCCAAGCTGCGCGCCGAGAACGATACGCCGCGGGAAGCCATCGTTTTTTTCGAGGCCAGCCTCGGTGAGCGCAAATTTCTGTCCGAGACTGCTTCGCGCTATGGTCTGGTGGCGAGCCTGATTCGTGCCCGTGATTACGAACGTGCAAAGCGCGAACTTGCCCCCTTGCGCAAAACGGCAAACCCGATCATCGAAAATCTGGCGTGTCGTATCCCGGATGCTGCCGGCGATGCCGCCCAGGCGTTGGCCTGTTACGAAGCGGCAAGACGTTTGTATCCTGCGCCCCGCGCGCTGTTCTACGGTCAGATTGAGCAACTGTTGCGTTTGCGGCGTCCGGCGGAGGCGCTGAAATTGATCGATGCACGCCTGCAATCTCAGCCTGACGAATCACGCTTGTACCGGTTGCAGGCGCAAGCCTATGCCGCACAGGGCAATACGCTGTCCCAGCATCGTGCGCAGGGCGAGGCCTATGCCCGCGCCGGGCAGATCGGTGCGGCCCTTGAACAGTTCCAGATCGCGCTGAAAAGCGGCCAGGGTGATTTTTACCAGCTTTCGGCGATCGAGGCACGCATCCGCGAGTTGCGGCGCACCCTGATCGAGCAGGAGCGCAAGCGCTGAGGTTTCAGCAATAGCGCTTTTTTGAGCCTGTGCCGCCGAGCCGTTTCCGCTCGGTAGTGCCAGTGAGCGTGGATGGCATCGTGTTGCGCATACTCTGCAAAAATACCGCTGAGTGTTATCAGACTTGGGGCAATCTCGCTGGTTATCTTGTCGAGGCGCTGTGTGGGTTGCGAGTCCAGGTGCAGTATGCGATGCCCGAGGCCGAGAAGTTAGATACTGTGCACCGGCTGGATTTTTTCCGTGCCTTCAGCGATGTCGAACTCTGGGAGGTGCTCCGTCTGGCAAAGTGGCAGCGCCTGGCGGCTGCCACGACATTGATCCAGGAAGCCGACATCGGCTCTTCATTTTTCATTCTCGCCAAGGGTGGGGTCGAGGTGCGCAAGCAAAAAAAACTACTCGGCGTACTTAAACCGGCGGGCATGTTTCGGCGAGATGGCTTATCTCGGTAAACACAAGTTCCAGCGTTCCGCCAGCGTGCTTGCGCGCAGCGATGTGGTGGTCATCGGGATTCGAGCCTAAACCCTGCCCCGCGCGTCGGAGCTTTGCCGTCATCATTTCAACGGCGCGTTTCTCGAACTGCCGGTGCACCGGCAGTCGGCCGCCAATCTGCGCCTGTCCAGGCTGTTGGACGACAGCAAAGTCAGCGTGTTCTGGCCTTTCGCATGCCTAAAATCGGCTCCCGCGGCCGGGTGGCTGGTCATGGTGTTGCCTTGAGGTGCAAGGGCATAGGCCTTATATTCGCGGTTGAATTTGTTTCCATTCCGATAAAAGCGAGGTTCACAGATGCAGTTCGACAAGGAACTTGATGCGCGCGGCCTGAACTGCCCGCTGCCCATACTGCGTACCAAAAAAGCGTTAACCGACATGACGACCGGACAGGTGCTGAAGATCATGGCGACAGATCCGGGATCGGTGAAGGACTTCCAGGCGTTTGCCCGGCAGACCGGCAACGATCTGCTGGCTTCCGAGACGGCGGAAAAAGAGTTCACGTTTTTCATGAAAAAGAAGTAAGTTCAGCCCGTGATGAACAACAACACTGCACATGTTCATAAAACGGGAAGCTGATCAATGAGTAAGTCCGGAGAGAAGGCGGGGCGTCGGCGGTGGTTGCGGGCAGCCGCCTCAGCGGCAATGGCGGCTGCAGGCATGCTCAAACTGCGCGCCGCACTCGCTGCAGGCACACTGCCGCCGGGCATCGCGCAGATCAAGGGCGACGTGCGCATCAACGGCAAGCCGGCCGAGCGCGGTCAGCGTGTCAACCCTGGCGATGTCATTATTACCGGCAAAGGCGCCGAACTGGTGTTTGTCGCCGAAAAAGACGCGTTTCTGGTTCGGGGCAACAGTCGCGTCGAATATGGTGCACTTGCCGTCAAAGGCGTTGTCAATACATTGCGCGTGTTGACCGGCGCACTGCTGTCTGTATTCGAGTCGGGACGGCGCAAGGAAATCCAGACGGTCACTGCGACCATCGGCATTCGCGGCACGGGCATTTATGTCGAAGCCGAAGTACGCCGCACTTATGCCTGCACCTGTTACGGCGAAGCGGTACTGACGCCTGTGGATGAACCGCAATCAGCGGAGACCGTGCGCACCAAACAGCATGATCAGCCGCGATTCATATACGGCAAGGGCATGCCGCGCATGCTGGAGGCCGCGCCGGTGGTCAATCACACGGATCTGGAGTTGCAGATGCTGGAGGCACTTGTCGGTCGCAAGCCGCCGTTTGCCCCCCGGCTTTACTAGCTTGCCGCCCCGGAAAATCTGTAGCTATTTGTTTTTATTGGATATTTCAAGGCGCTCGTAGATCGGGCGCAAATGCGCGCGCAATGCCGGCATGCGCCGCCACAGGATCAACGCGGCGACTGTGCAGATGAAACCGCCAATGGCCAATGCAGCCGGCGCGCCAAGCGCCGTCGCAATTGCGCCGCCAGCCAGGCTGCCCAGCGGATACATGCCGAGAAAAGCCATTGAGAACAGACCCATCACGCGGCCGCGCATGCGGTTATCGACAATAGTCTGAATCATCGTGCTCACCGACATACCGTTGACGACGATGCTGAAGCCGGTGACGGCGATGGCCAACAGCGACAGCGGCAGCCAGGGCGAAAACGCAAAAACAATCGCGCTTAATCCCGCGGACACCGAGGCGAAGGTCACCCAACGCGTCAGGCCGCGCACATCTTTGCGGGAGGCCAGCGCCAGCATGCCGATTACGCCGCCGGCACCTGCAGCGCCCATCAGGAAACCGAGCAGGCTGGCGCCGCCTTCAAACACTTCGGCCGCGAAAATCGGCATCAGGGTCTGGTAGGGCGTGACCATGAAGCTGACTGTGGCGACCATCGGCAACAGCCAGCGCACGGGGATGAGTTCCCAGGCATAACGCACGCCCTCACGCAACTGCTGTAGCGGCGACAGGGTCGGCGGGGTAATCACCTGCGGCGTAATCGTCATCCAGATGACGGTGCCGACAATGATGATCTTGCTGACGGTATTGATGACAAAGCAGAAGGCCTCGGTTGAAACGGTCAGCAGCGCGCCGGCGATCGCCGGGCCTATCATGCGACCGATGCTTTGCATCAAGGCGTTCATCGCGATGGCACTGGGTAGGTCTTCGCGGGTCACCATCTCGGTGGTGAATGTGAGCCGGATCGGCGTATCGATGGCGTTGACGATGCCGGCGAGCAGCGCCATCAACACGACGTGCCAGACCGCAATCGTTCCGCTGTAGCTGAGCGCGGCCAATACCAGCGGCGGAACCGCTGACAGGGCTTGGGTAATCAGCAGCAAGCGGTGGCGGTCAAAGCGGTCCGCCCACAGCCCGCCGAACGGGGCCAGCACGAGGATGGCGATCTGTCCGGCGAATCCGGTGACACCCAGCAGCCAGGCGGATTCGGTCATCCGGTAGACCAGCCAGGCCATCGCAATCTGCTGCACCCAGTTGCCGATGATCGACAGGGTCTGACCGCAGAAAAACAGCTGGTAATTGCGGTGACGCAGCGCGCGCAGCGTGTGTTTGAAATCCATGATGCCGCTGACGGCGAGCAGTCTGTGTGATCAACCGCCGAATTTGACGAGTTGCGCGCGCATCTGCTCCAGCGTGGCCGAGAAACGCGCGAGGCGCTCCTGCTCCTGCGCGACAACAAGCGGCGGGGCCTTGGCGACAAAACTCTCATTGGTGAGTTTGGCGCGCGCCTTGTTGGTTTCCGCATCGAGCCGTGCGATTTCCTTGGCCAGGCGTTCGCGTTCGGCCGCCACGTTGATTTCCACTTTGAGCATCAGCTTGAAATCAGCGACGATGGATACCGGTGCGTCTTCGGCCGGCAGTTCGTTGACGACCAGGACTTCGGAAAGGCGTGCCAGCGACATCAGGTGCGGCGCAAAGCTGCGCAACTGGGCTGCATCACCCTGCGCCAGCAGAGGCAGTTTCTGCGACGGGGCGATATTCATTTCACCGCGCAGCGTGCGGCAGGCTGATACCAGCTGCTTCAGCAGATCGATGTCGCGTTCGGCGGCGGCATCGATTTTTGACGGTTCGGGCTGCGGGTATTTCTGCAGCATGATGCTGTCGCCGCTTTTGCCGGCGAGCGGTGCGACGCTTTGCCACAGTTCTTCGGTGATGAAGGGAATCACCGGGTGGGCGAGGCGCAGGATGGTTTCGAGCACGCGCACCAGCGTGCGACGGGTGCCGCGGCATTGTCCCTCGCTGCCATTGGCCAGCTGCACCTTGGCGAGTTCCAGGTACCAGTCGCAATACTCGTCCCACACCAGTTCATAGATGGTGCGGGCAAGGTTGTCGAAACGGTAGTCGGCGTAAGCCTGCTGCGCTTCGGTTTCGGCACGCTGCAGACGGCTGATCAGCCAGCGGTCGGCGACCGAGAGTTCGATGGGCGCTGCGGCGTCGAGTCCGGTGTCCTTGCCGTCGCAGTTCATCAGCACAAAGCGCGTGGCGTTCCACAGCTTGTTACAGAAGTTGCGGTAACCCTCGCAGCGTTTCTGATCAAATTTGATGTCGCGGCCGAGGCTGGCCAGACTGGCGAAGGTGAAACGCAGGGCGTCGGTGCCGTAGGCCGGGATGCCATCGGGGAATTCGGCGCGCGTGCGTTTGGCGATGGCTTGAGCCTGTTTCGGATTCATCAAGCCGGACGTGCGTTTGGCCACCAGTGATTCGATGTCGATGCCGTCGATCAGGTCCAGCGGGTCCAGCGTATTGCCTTTGGACTTGGACATCTTCTGGCCTTCGGCGTCGCGCACCAGGCCATGCACATAGACATGACGGAACGGCACCTTGCCGGTCATGTACTTGGTGATCATCACCATGCGTGCGACCCAGAAAAAGATGATGTCGAAGCCGGTGACCAGCACCGATGACGGCAGATAGCGGTCAAGCGCCGGATTGGATTTTGTCGGCCACTCCGGCGTCCAGTCGAGCGTGGAGAAGCACCACAGCTGCGAGGAAAACCAGGTGTCGAGGACGTCCTGGTCCTGTTTCAGTGCCTTGCCGCCGGCGAGGGTTTTTGCTTCGGCTTCGTCGTGGGCGACGTAGATATTGCCGGCATCGTCATGCCATGCCGGCACACGGTGGCCCCACCACAGCTGGCGCGAGATGCACCAGTCCTGGATGTTGTTGAGCCAGTGGTTATAGGTGTTGATCCACTGATCGGGGAACAGTTTGACTTCGCCGGTGGCAACGGCATCGAGCCCCAGTTTCGCCAGAGGCTCCATCTTGACGAACCACTGGCTGGTCAGCATCGGTTCGATCACGACACCGGTGCGATCCCCGCGCGGCACCACCATGCGGTGCGGCTTTTCCGATTCCAGCAGTCCCTGGACCTTGAGATCGGCAATGATCGCTTCGCGTGCGACGTAACGATCGAGCCCGCGGTATTTTTCCGGCGCACTGTCGTTGATCGCTGCATCCAGCGTGAAGATGTTCAGCTGCGGCAGATTGTGGCGCTGGCCGACCTGATAGTCGTTGAAGTCGTGCGCCGGGGTGATTTTCACGCAGCCGGTACCGAAGGCCTTGTCGACGTATTCGTCGGCAATGACCGGAATCGTGCGGCCGGTCAGCGGCAGTATTACCTGACGGCCGACCAGACTGCGGTAGCGTTCGTCTTCCGGATGCACGGCAACGGCTGCATCGCCAAGCATGGTTTCAGGGCGGGTGGTGGCAACTGTCAGATGACCGCTGCCGTCGGCGAGTGGGTAACGGATCTGCCACAGCTTGCCGTCTTCCTCCTCGGACTGTACTTCGAGGTCGGAAATGACGGTGTGCAGTACCGGGTCCCAGTTGGAGAGGCGCACGCCGCGATAGATCAGGCCGTCGCGGTAGAGTTTGACGAAGGTGTGGGTGACCAGCTTCGCCAGCGGTTCATCCATCGTGAAACGCTCGCGGTCCCAGTCGCAGGAGGCGCCGAGGCGGCGCATTTGCCGCGTGATGGTCGAGCCCGACTGTTCTTTCCAATCCCAGACCCGTTTGATGAATTCGTCGCGTCCCAGGGCGTTGCGTGATTCACCTTTTTGTTCCAGCTGGCGCGTCACCACCATTTCGGTGGCGATACCCGCATGATCGGTGCCGGGTTGCCACAGCGTATTGCTGCCGTTCATCCGGTGATAACGCGTCAGACCGTCCATGATGGTCTGGTTGAAGGCGTGCCCCATATGCAGCACACCGGTGACATTCGGCGGCGGCAACTGGATGCAGTAGGCGTCTTTTTTATCGGGGTCCGCGCCGGCTTTGAAGTAGCCGTTTTTTTCCCAGGTCGGATACCAGCGCGACTCGATAGCCGCGGGTTCAAAGCTTTTCGGAAGTTCCATGTGTGATGCCGGACGAGGGGGTGCTGAGGAGGGTGGCATTATACCGGAGGGCTGCTCCGTGACAGCGGCCGCTGCCGGCTGCAACTGGATCTGTTTGAGCTGGGATTGCAGGGTTTCCGCAACCGAGCTGCGTACCATTTCAGCGATGCCCGACTGCAGCTCGCTGGTGACGCGGCTCAGCGCCTGTTCGAGTGCCGCACCGATTTCCGGCAGATAACGTTCGCGTACGACGCCGGCGATCTGCTCGTCGAGTCCCCGTTTCAGTTTCAGATAGACCGCGTGTTCGATATTCTGGGCCTGTACCCGCGAGACGATTTCACCGCCTTCCGGCTGCGGTGACGCCGTTTTCGGAGCGGATTCCTGTTTCGGCAGGACCTCGCCTTCGAGCACGATGTCGGTCAGTACGGGTATATCGCTGCTGCTGGCGGATGGCGGAGATGCCGGCGCTGCAGGTTTTTTGTGCCGTTGCAGCAGGGCGTCCGCCCGGTTCAGCACATCGCGCGCGTTGTCATCTGGAGTGTTCGGATCGGACATGGCGCGAGTGTTTTATCCGGCGCGCTGCGTGGAGAGATCGTGGGTGCGGATCTCGTAACCCCGGTCGCGATAGAACTTGTATCGTGCCCGCGCCTCGCTGCGGTCGGCATCTTCGGCGCTGACGATTTCGGCGAGTCGCTGGAAACGGCTGAAGCAGGCCGGCCATTCGCTGTGCAGGTTGATAAGCACTTCGTCATGCAGCGGATTGTCACCGGTGGTATCAATCAGCACCGGCGTCACCGGGGCCAGCGGATCATCCAGCCTACAGTGGGGCATGAAGCTGGTAGCCGGGGCGCTCCACAGCATCCGGTCAAGACGGGATGCCGTGTCCCGGTCGGGACAGAACAGGGTGACGCGCAGACCGAGACTGCGTGCTTTGGCTGTCAGCTTGCAGGCAGTCTGGAGCTTGTCCTCAACCTGAGTATAAAAATCGATTTGCGTCATCGGCTGACGGTGATTTCAGCGTTTGCCGGCCCGATTGACCAGGAACTGGGTCAGCAGGGGTACCGGCCGGCCTGTGGAGCCTTTGTCCTTGCCGGATTTCCAGGCGGTACCGGCGACATCGAGGTGCGCCCATTTAAATTTTTTGGTGAACCGCGACAGAAAACATGCCGCAGTCACCGCACCCGCAGGACGGCCACCGATATTGGCAAAGTCGGCAAAATTGCTGCGCAGCTGATCCTGGTATTCATCGTGCAGCGGCAGGTGCCAGGCGCCGTCGCCCGACTGTTCTCCGGCCGAGAGAACTTCGCGGGCCAGCGGATCGTTGTTAGCGAAAAGGCCGCTGACAACGTGTCCCAGTGCAATGACGCAGGCGCCGGTCAGTGTGGCGATGTCGATGACTGCGGCCGGGTCGTAGCGTTCGGCATAGGTCAGCGCGTCGCAGAGAATCAGCCGGCCCTCGGCATCGGTGTTCAGGATTTCCACGGTCAGCCCGGACATGCTGGTGACAATATCGCCGGGCTTGGTCGCGCGTCCGCCGGGCATGTTCTCGGTGGCGGGAATGATGCCGATGACATTCAACGGCAATTTCATTTCGGCAACGGCCTTGAGGGTGCCCAGCACGCTGCCGGCGCCGCTCATGTCATACTTCATTTCATCCATTTCCGGTGCCGGCTTCAGCGAGATGCCGCCGGTGTCAAAAGTCACGCCCTTGCCGACCAGAACCACCGGCTTCTGGGTTTTGGGTCCGGCGCGGTATTCGAGAACGATCAGTTTCGGCGGCTGGCTGCTGCCTGCGGCGACCGAAAGCAGGGTGTTCATGCCGAGTTTTTCCATGTCGGCGCGTTCGAGCACTTGCACTTTAAAGCGGTAATGCTTGGCCAGCTTGCGTGCCTGTTCGGCGAGGTACGCCGGTGTGCAGACGTTGCCCGGGAGGTTGCCGAGGTCGCGGGCGAGGCTGATGCCGTGGGCAAGAGCAAGACCCTGGGACAGGCCGCGTGCGGCCCGCTTTTCGTCGCTTTTGGCGACAGCCAGCACCACCCGGCGCAGTGCGGGGGCTTCTTTTGCGGGGGCGCTTTTCATCTGCTCGAACCGGTAGGTGGCTTCACGCGCGGCGCGTGCGGTCTGCATGACGCGCCATTCGATGTCGCGACGGCCGACTGCGAGTTCGGTGACATGCAGTTCGGCATCCACGGTGCCGGTTTGTGCCAGTACTTCGATTGCCGTGGTGATGCAGCGACGGAACTGTTTCTCGGCAAATTCCGCTTTGGGGCCGAGACCGAGTAGCAGGACGCGCGTGCTGGCGATTCCCGGCACATCGTGCAGCATCAGGCTGCTGCCGATGGCGCCCGCCATGTCGCCGCGGTCAATGACGCGCCGAATGTAGCCTTTGGAAGTCTTGTCTAGAGTCGTTGCGGCTTCGCTGAGTTTCCGGTCGGCATAGACGCCAACCACGGTGCAGCCGCTGGCGTTGCGACCCGGGACCAGGGGTTTTATGCTAAATTCCACGCGTCAACTCCTCTGTGCATTACGCATTTTCAAAGACATGAATGGCGGTCGTCCTTGTTGCCAGGGGTTCCCAAAAAGTTCCTGTTCGGGGCCCGTTTACGACCGGCAAGGCGGCGCTGAAATGCGGCAGAATTCTTCGCACTTCGTCATCGACCCGCACCTTTCATTGATTATCTGCGGGTTCTTTTCAAAAAGCAAAACGCAGGCATGATTTTTCGGTCCTCACTGCTCCGGGAACTCGCTACTTCGGCGGCGGCGACTTTTCTCGTGCTGCTCGGCATTTCAATAACCACGCAACTGGTGCGTCTGCTCGGACAGGCGGCAAGCGGGCAGATCACCTCCACCGGCGTCGTGGCGCTGCTGGGCTTCACACTGGTCGGTTACCTACCCATCCTGCTGTCGGTGACGCTGTTCATCGCCGTGCTGATGACCCTGACGCGCAGTTATCGCGATTCGGAAATGGTGGTCTGGTTTTCCTGCGGTCAGGGTTTGACCCAATGGATACGTCCGGTGCTCACTTTTGCATTGCCGCTGGTGCTGACCGTCGGGGTATTGTCGCTGTTGGTGTCGCCGTGGGCTGTCGAAAAGGCCGAGGAATTCCGCCGACAGATGGACAGCCGTGATGATGTCGCACAGGTCACGCCCGGCGTGTTCCACGAATCACGCCGCGCCGACAGGGTCTATCTGGTCGAAGAGGTGCCGGGCAAGTCCAATCTGGTGGCCAATGTGTTTGTAAGTTCCACCCAGCACGGAAAGCTCGGCGTGATGGTTGCGCAGAGCGGTTTTCAGGAAACCACGGAAAACGGGGACCGTTTTCTGGTATTGCAGCATGGCCGCCGTTACGAAGGCGAACCGGGTTCTCCGGAATACAAGATCTATGAATTTGAACGCTACGCGATGCGTATCGAGACGGCGGATGCCACCACCCGGGCGCCGACAACAAAAACCATGTCCACACTGGAGCTGTTGCAGAAGCCGACGCCGAGGAATCTTGGTGAATTGTCGTGGCGTGTGGGTCTTCCCGCCAGCGCGCTGATCCTCTGCCTGCTGGCTATCCCGCTGTCGTTTGTGAACCCCCGTGCCGGCCGTTCGATGAATATCGTGCTGGCGATACTGGTGTACATGATTTACAGCAACGTGCTGTCGATCATGCAGGCTTCCATCGCGCAGGACCGGGTTGATGTCTTAACAGGCATGTGGGGCGTGCATGCGGGCATGCTTGTCCTGCTGGCGCTGATGTTTTACCGCAGGCTGTCGGTGTTTTCGTTCTGGAGGGTTTTCCGGTGAGGACGCTGCGCAGTTATCTTGCGCGGGAGATTGCGGTATCGACCGCGCTGGTTTTTCTGGCTCTGCTGCTGCTGTTCGCTTTTTTTGATCTCGTCGAGCAGATGAAGGATCTGGGGCGCGGCGGTTATCAGCTGAGACACATTCTGCTGCATGTGCTGCTGTCCGCGCCCAATCACGTCTATGAACTGTTTCCGATTGCTGCGCTGATCGGTACGCTGTTTACTCTGGCGCAATTGGTTGCCAGTTCCGAATACACCGTGATGCGTTCATCGGGTGTTTCGTTGCAGCGGATGGTGGGGGCGATTGCCGTGGTGGGGACGGTGTTCGGCATACTGACTTTTGCCGTCGGCGAATTTGTGGCGCCGCCCGCCGAGCAGTTCGCCCAGCGCCTGCGATCCCAGGCGATTTCGGGAATCGTCGCCCAGGAATTCCGTTCCGGGTTGTGGATCAAGGACGGGACCTCGTTCGTCAATGTGCTGGAAGTCACCCCTGAGGGCGGGCTAAAGGGTGTGCGCATTTACGAGTTTGACGGGGATTACCGGCTGCGCATGCTGAGGCGTGCCGAAGGTGCCGAATACGAAGGTAGCAATCAGTGGCTGATGTCCAATGTCGCACAAACCAATTTTGATAAACTGACGACGCGGGTGAGTTTCCGCGACTTTGTGCAATGGCGGTCCGTGCTTGAGCCGGCGTTGCTGAACGTTCTTCTGGTGAAGCCGGAAAAAATGTCGGCCTTCAGTTTGTATTCCTATTCGCAGCACCTGAAAGAAAACCGGCAAAAGGCCTTGCGTTACGAAATCGCGCTGTGGACCAAGCTGCTGTATCCGGTGGCTGTGCTGGTGATGATGGTATTGGCGCTGCCGTTTGCCTATTTCCAGAGCCGCCAGGGCGGCGTCGGCGCGAAAATTTTCGCTGGCATCATGATCGGACTGGCCTTCCATTTTCTAAACCGACTGCTCGGCCATCTCGGGTTGCTCAATGACTGGCCGCCGTTTGCGAGCGCAGTGACGCCGACGCTGCTGTTTCTCGGTCTGGCAGTCGGCATGATGTGGTGGCAGGAGCGGCGCTGAAGGTTTGCCCGCTCAGGGCGGCGGTGCAACGGTCACCAGACGGGTACCGGAGAGGCGGTCATGAAGGAATTGCCGATCCCGGTCGATGAATGACCACAGAATCGTCACGCCCATGACCGGGTAGCCGATGGTGGCCAGTGTCATGCGCATCAGGGCCTGCAGCGGCGTGATGCGCCCGCCGGCGGTAGTTTCCAGGCTGATCCGCCAGGTTTTCATGGGCAGCGTCTGTCCCCTGCGCAGCCACTGGACCGCATAGTATCCGGCGCAGGCAATGACCACGATCATCCGCGTCAGTGTTCTCGGCTGGTTGAGACCGGCGGTTTTTGCCAGTGCGGTTGCCAAGCCGCCGGCGACCAGAATGACGGCGGTCAGCAGCAATGCTTCGTAGACGAGGCATAGCAGGCGCCTGCCAAGGGAGGGTGTTGCCGAAGCGACAGTCACTGCCGCTCTGCGGAGGCTGCGGGGCCCGGTGCCGAAGTGATGGGGTCGCCGACCGGCGGGTCAAATTGGGTCTGGGGTTGGGCCAGCGATTTGCGGTAGGCGTCCCATTGTTTGGCCATTTCGCGGCGTTGCGTGGGATTTAGTTTTTTAAGGCCCTGGTAACGCTCGCGCGCTTCCTGGCGCTGCTCCGGGGTCAGCGTGGCCCACTCCTTCATGCGCTGCTGCAGGCGTTTCTGCTCCCCAGGTTTCATTTTCGGGTAGCGATCTGCGATGCTGACCCATTTTTTGCGTTGCGCCGAATCCATTTCAGTCCATTCCGGCGCTAATGGCGCAAGCACCTGCTGCTGGGCGGGTGCCAGTTCAGACCATGACGGGCGAACGGGTTTAACGGCTTGCTTTGACGGCTGTGCGGCGAAGACAGGCAGCGCGAGGCATAGCCAGATGATCAGCGCTGCTGCCGTTTTAGCCATGAATCGAAGCCCTTGTCGAGATAGGCATCGATGGGCAGATCGTCTGTCAGCAGGCGGGCATCAAGATCGGCGATTTCGCTGCCGGCCCCGTTGCTGCTTTGCCAATAAACAATGCCCGCCAGGCCCAGAATCAGAACGGCCAGCGAGAGTGCGTAACGAATTCCCGGGGTCGGGTGTTCGAACATTTGCGTGAATGTCCGTCCCGCCACCGCGACGCCCATTGCCGGGGCTTGCTGGTACTGCGCCAGCGCCTGTTCGCGAGCCGTCGCCAGCTTCGCAACGGTGTCGTTGTCGATGCTGCGAGTGCTGCGGTCGAGTTCGCGGACGATTTTCAGCGCGAACTCGTGTTCATGGGCGTTCATAGCGCAATTCCCTGTTTTTTAAGCAATATTGCCAAAGCATGTGTGGCCCGGGAGCAATGCGTTTTCACGCTTCCCTCCGAGCATCCCATTACTTTGGCGGCTTCAGCGACATCCAGTTCCTCCCAGTAACGCAACATGAAGGCCTGACGTTGACGCAGCGGCAGGGTTTCAATAGATTTTTCAATAATATCAAGTACTTGCTTTTGCTCCAGCTGATCTGCCGGTCTAGTGGCGACCTTGGAGTCGTTTTCAACCTCAATGGCCTCCAGCGGGTCGGAGTCCTCGTCGCTGTCGCTGCCGAACAGGCTGCCCAGCGGGGTTACCCAGGCCGAGCGGACTTTCTGGCGACGGAAGAAGTCGCGAATGGCGTTCTGCAGAATCCGCTGAAAAAGCATAGGGTATTCTGTCGCCGGACGATCCGCGTATTTTTCCGACAGTTTGAGCATCGCTTCCTGCACGATGTCGAGCGCAAGGTGTTCATCCCGAATGGAAAACACCGCTTGCTTGAATGCTCTGCGCTCGACTTCGGCCAGGAAATCCGCGAGTTCCTTGTATGTGGCCAGATGGATGCCTTTTTTATGTTCCAGCGTCTTGGTGACGTGGCAGGGCGATTTTAAATGTCAGAAAGCCCCTTTAATCCGCGGCATCTTAGCAAAACACCGCTGCGAGGCAAGTTATCGCTGCACCGGTGTTATAAACGCTTCTATCCTGCTGTTTAAACGGATATTTTGCTTGACCGTCAGAGCGCAGGCCGGTAATGTTTCGGGTTTCCTTCTCGCAAGAAAACCCGCTTAAAGCGTTTCAGCCTGCGCGGGCCAAAAATCATGCAATTGTCTGGTGCAGAGATCGTAGTGCGTTGCCTGCAGGAAGAAGGCATTGAGCATGTGTTCGGATATCCGGGCGGTGCGGTGCTTTTCCTGTACGACGAACTGTTCAAGCAGGACAAGGTCAAGCACGTGCTGGTACGGCACGAGCAGGCTGCTGTCCATGCCGCGGATGCGTACGCGCGTTCGACGGAGAAGGTCGGCGTCGCCCTGGTGACTTCCGGACCGGGCGTCACCAATGCGATTACCGGCATTGCGACGGCCTATATGGATTCGATCCCGATGGTGATTCTCACGGGGCAGGTTCCCACGTATGCCATCGGAGAGGACGCTTTCCAGGAGTGCGACACAGTCGGCATTACCCGGCCCTGCGTCAAACACAATTTCCTAGTGAAAGACGTCAAGGATCTTGCGACGACGATCAAGAAGGCGTTCTACATCGCATCGACGGGTCGACCCGGTCCTGTGGTGGTTGATATCCCGAAGGATCTGACCGCGGCCAAGACCGAATTCGAGTATCCGAAGGCGATCGCCATGCGTTCCTACAACCCGGTGGTCAAGGGGCACGCCGGGCAGATCAAGAAGGCCGTCCAGCTACTGCTGGAAGCAAAGCGCCCGATGATCTACACCGGCGGCGGCGTGATTCTCGGCAATGCGTCCGCCGAACTTGCGCAACTGGTGCGCTTGCTGGGTCATCCATGCACCAATACGCTGATGGGATTGGGCGGTTATCCTTCTTCTGATAAACAGTTTCTCGGTATGCTCGGCATGCACGGCACCTACGAGGCCAATATGGCCATGCAGCACTGTGATGTGCTGCTGGCGGTCGGTGCGCGTTTCGATGATCGCGTGATCGGCAACCCCAAGCACTTCTTTGAAGAGCCTCGGCAGATCATTCACATCGATATCGACCCCGCTTCGATTTCCAAGCGCGTCAAGGTTGACGTCCCGGTTGTCGGTAACGTTCGCGACGTGCTGAAGGAACTGATTCGCCAGATTGAGGCTGCCCGTCGGAATTCTGACAAAGAGGCGCTGAAATCGTGGTGGTCCCAGATCGAACTCTGGCGTGGCCGTGACTGTCTCAATTACGACAGAACCAGCAAGATCATCAAGCCGCAGTTCGTCATTGAGACGTTGCACAAGGTTACCAAGGGCGACGCATTTGTGACGTCCGACGTCGGTCAGCACCAGATGTGGGCCGCGCAGTTCTATAAATTCGACAAGCCGCGGCGCTGGATCAATTCAGGCGGTCTGGGCACGATGGGCGTCGGCCTGCCGTATGCGATGGGCGTGCAGATGGCGCATCCGAAAGCCACTGTTGCTTGCGTGACCGGCGAAGCATCGATCCAGATGTGCATCCAGGAGCTGTCGACCTGCAAGCAGTACCGGCTGCCCCTGAAAATGATTAATCTGAACAACCGTTACATGGGTATGGTGCGGCAGTGGCAGGAGTTTTTCCACGGCAACCGTTACTCCGAGTCGTACATGGATGCGTTGCCTGACTTCGTCAAACTTGCCGAAGCCTATGGCCATGTCGGCATGCGCATTGAGAAGCCCGCGGACGTCGAGCCGGCGCTGAAAGAGGCGTTCGCCCGCAAGAAAGATCTGGTGTTCATGGATTTCATCACCGACCAGACCGAAAACGTGTTCCCGATGGTGCCCGGCGGCAAGGGCCTGTCAGAGATGATTCTGGTGTGACGCCATGAGACATATCATTTCAGTATTGCTGGAAAACGAAGCCGGTGCGTTGTCCCGGGTGGCCGGGCTGTTCTCTGCGCGCGGCTACAACATTGAGTCGCTGACGGTGGCGCCGACGGAAGATGCGACGTTGTCGCGCATGACCATCGTTACATCCGGTTCCGATGAAATCATCGAGCAGATCAACAAGCAGCTGAACAAGCTGGTCGATGTGGTCAAGGTGGTCGACCTGTCCGAAGGCGAACACATCGAGCGCGAGCTGATGCTGGTGAAATTGCGCGCCGTCGGCAAGGACCGCGAGGAAATGAAGCGGATGGCTGACATTTTCCGCGGTCGCATCATTGACGTGACCGACAAAGATTACACCGTTGAACTGACCGGCCCCGGCTCGAAGCTCGACGCTTTCCTTAAGGCGATCGAACCGGCAGCAATTCTCGAAACGGTGCGAACCGGTGCTTCGGGTATCGGTCGCGGCGACCGCCTACTGAAGGTTTGATTTACCGATCCACGGCGCCGCGGCGGTAGCGCGTGCGCCGGTGTGAAAACATCATCATCCACGATCCAAACAGAGGGAAACATGAAGATCTATTACGATAAAGACGCAGACCTTTCGCTGATCAAGCGCAAACAGGTCGCCATCATCGGCTACGGCTCACAGGGCCACGCACACGCGAACAATCTGAAGGACTCCGGCGCCAAAGTTACCGTGGGTCTGCGCAAGGATGGCGCGTCCTGGAACAAGGCCAAAAAGGCCGGCATCGCGGTCAAGGAGGTCGCTGATGCCGTCAAGGGGGCCGATCTGGTGATGATTCTGCTGCCGGACGAACATCACGCCGATGTCTACCGCAACGAGATCGAACCCAACATCAAGAAGGGCGCGACGCTGGCGTTTGCCCACGGATTCAACATCCATTTCGGTCAGGTCGAGCCGCGTGCCGACCTCGACGTGATCATGATCGCGCCCAAAGGCCCCGGTCATCTGGTGCGTTCCACCTACACTCAGGGTGGCGGTGTGCCGGCGCTGATCGCCGTTCACCAGAATCCCAGCAAAAAAGCGCGTGACATCGCGCTGTCCTACGCTGCAGGAATCGGAGCTGCGCGTGCCGGCGTCATTGAAACGTCTTTCCGCGAAGAGTGCGAGACCGATCTGTTCGGCGAGCAGGTCGTGCTCTGCGGCGGCGTGTCGGCGCTGATCCAGGCTGGCTTCGAGACACTGGTGGAAGCCGGTTATGCGCCGGAAATGGCTTACTTCGAATGCCTGCACGAAGTGAAGCTGATCGTCGACCTGATTTACGAAGGCGGCATCGCCAACATGCGTTACTCGGTGTCGAATACTGCCGAATACGGTGACTTCACCCGCGGCCCGCGCATCGTCACCGATGAGACCCGCGCCGAAATGCGCAAGATCCTCACCGAAATCCAGACCGGCCAGTTCGCCAAGGAATTCATCCTGGAAAACAAGGCCGGTGCACCGACGCTGAAGGCCATGCGCCGCATCGGCCAGGCGCACCAGGTGGAAACTGTCGGCGCGAAACTGCGCGACATGATGCCCTGGATCAAGAAAAACCGTCTGGTTGATCAGTCGAAAAACTGAGGCCAGCGTGGGGAAGGTCTGCGGAAGCCGGCGTAATTGCCGGCCCCGCAGGCCGGCCCCGTCCGCCTGCTGATGAAAAAATATCCCCACCCGATCATCGCCCGCGAGGGCTGGCCTTTTATCGCGCTGGCGCTGGCTGTTGCCGCAGGCGTCCATGCCTACGCCGGCTTTGGCGCAGCCGCATTTCCCTGGCTGGTCGTGCTGTTCATGCTGCAGTTTTTCCGCGACCCCCAGCGAACGATTCCTGCAGATCCCGCCGCGGTGATTTCACCTGCCGACGGCCGCATCGTTTCGGTCGAGAAGGTGCGTGACCCGTACCTCGAACGTGATGCGCTGAAAATCAGTGTGTTCATGAACGTCTTTAATGCGCATTCAAACCGCATTCCGGTTGATGGCACAGTCACCAAGACCCTGTATTTCCCGGGCAAGTTCGTTAACGCCGAACTGTCCAAAGCCTCGACCGACAACGAACGTGCGGTGACCTGTCTGCGGACTGCCGGCGGACATGATGTGACCTGCGTGCAGGTTGCCGGCCTGATTGCCCGCCGCATCCTGTGTTATGCCCACGTGGGTCAGTCGTTCAGCCGCGGTGACCGTTATGGCTTTATCCGCTTCGGCTCGCGTGTGGATGTTTACCTGCCGCTGAATGCCGTTCCCCGCGTTTCGGTCGGCGACAAGGTTTATGCGACGGAAACCGTTCTTGCCGCAATGTCGTGAGCTGCGGCGAAGCTGTCTGACGCGATTCTGGCTGATGGTTTAACATCTGCACCATGGCTGAACTCAAAGAAAACAAGCAGTTCATCAAATCCCGCTTTGCGCGGCGCGGCATCTATTGGCTGCCCAATATGTTCACGCTGGCTGCGTTGTTTGCCGGGTTTTACGCTGTGGTGCAGGCGGTCAGCGGCCGTTTTGAGCTGGCGGCAATCGCCATTTTTGTGGCGCTGGTTCTGGATGGACTTGACGGCCGCATTGCCCGCTTGACCCGGACACAAAGCGATTTCGGCGCTGAACTGGATAGTCTGTCCGACATGGTGTCCTTCGGCGTTGCGCCGGCTCTGGTGGTTTATGTCTGGGCGCTCAAGGACTTTGCCGCAATGAAAACGGTGCCGATGCTGGGGCCGTGGCTGTCGACCAAACTGGGCTGGATCGCCGCGTTTGTTTATTGCGCCTGCGCCGCGCTGCGGCTGGCGCGGTTCAATACCAATATTGATGTCGTCGACAAGCGTTTCTTCCAGGGGCTGCCCAGTCCCGCAGCAGCAGCCTTGGTGGCCGGACTGGTGCTGGCGATGTCCGAATATCAGGTTCGGGGCGCCGACGTGAAATGGCTGGCATGGGGACTGACGCTGGTAGCCGGGTTGACCATGGTCAGCAATCTCCGTTTCTACAGCGGCAAGGACATCAACCTGCGCAAGAGCGTGCCGTTCTCCGCGGTGGTGGCAATTGCCCTGGGATTCGTGCTACTGATTTCGTTCGCAGGTACGCTCCCCGAGATGCTGTTTGCATTGTTCATGGCGTACGGCCTTTCGGGCTATGCATTGTGGGTCTATGACAAATTCCGGAGACGGCCGCCCTCCGAGCCACCTGCTGCCGGCTAGGCCGGCTTGCAGCCCATTTGGAAAGTCGATATATTTCATAGACTATGTGTCGTTTAACGCAGACCCACTCGCTGTTCCCCGTTGCCGCGCTCGCGCTGGCCGGTCTGCTGCTGCGCGGCCGCGCGCGATAAACCCACTCCAACTTCCGATTTGCAGTTCCCCGTCCGGCACGATGTTCAAGGTGCAGGGAGACCCGATTAAGGGATGCCTTTGCCGCATCCCGATTAATGCTGAGGCATGAATCATGGCTAAAGAGAAATTGATCATATTCGATACGACGATGCGCGACGGCGAGCAGAGTCCTGGCGCATCCATGACCAAGGAAGACAAGTTGCGTATTGCGCGCCAGCTGGAGCGCATGCGCGTGGATGTCATCGAAGCGGGTTTCCCCGCGGCGAGTGAAGGCGACTTCGACTCGGTGCAGGCGGTGGCGCGGGCCATCAAGGAAAGCACCATTTGCGGACTGGCGCGCGCCAACGAGAAGGATGTACGCCGCTGCGGTGAGGCCGTGAAAGTGGCAGCGCAGCCGCGTATCCACACCTTCATCGCCACTTCCCCCATTCACATGGAAAAGAAACTGCGCATGGAGCCCTCCCAGGTGATCGACCAGGCCGTGCGGGCGATCAAGTGGGCGCGCGATTACACCGACAACGTCGAGTTTTCCGCCGAAGACGCAGGCCGTTCCGACCTGGATTTTCTCTGCCGTATTCTCGAGCAGGTGATCAAGGCCGGGGCACGTACGATCAATGTGCCCGATACCGTCGGCTACACGCTGCCCGACCAGTATGGTCAGCTGATCAGGAACCTTCGCGAGCGCGTTCCGAATTCAGACCAGGTCATCTGGTCGGTACATTGCCACAATGACCTCGGCCTTGCGGTGGCCAATTCCCTGTCCGCCGTGCAGAACGGCGCCCGCCAGGTGGAGTGCACCATCAACGGCCTTGGCGAGCGGGCAGGCAATGCCGCGCTCGAAGAAATCGTCATGGCGGTGCGTACCCGTCAGGATGTCTTTGCCTGCGATACCAATATTGATGCCGCCCAGATCGTGCCGGCGTCGAAACTGGTTTCCGGCATCACCGGTTATCCGGTGCAGCCGAACAAGGCCATCGTCGGCGCCAATGCCTTTGCACATGAGTCGGGCATCCACCAGGATGGCGTGCTCAAGCACCGCGAGACCTACGAAATCATGAGCGCCGAGTCAGTGGGCTGGACTACCAACCGTTTGACGCTGGGCAAACTTTCCGGTCGCAATGCCTTCAAGACGCGTCTGCAGGAAATCGGCGTTGAACTGGAATCGGAAGAGGCGCTCAACGCCGCGTTCAAGCGCTTCAAGGAACTTGCTGACAAGAAGCGCGAGATATTCGATGAGGATCTGCACGCGCTGATCAGCGAAGAGAACCTCGAGCATATCGAGAACGAACGTTACAATCTGGTATCGCTGACTGCGCATTCGGAAACCGGTGAGCAGCCTTTCGCCCGCATCGTCATTTCCGACAACGGCAAGGAATTGCCATCCAAGTCGGAAGGCAGCGGACCGGTCGATGCCGCATTCAAGGCCATCGAGGCCTTGGTGACCAGCAAGGCTGAACTGCTGCTCTACTCGGTGAACGCCATTACCACCGGCACCGATGCGCAGGGTGAGGTTACCGTGCGCCTGTCGAAAGACGGGCGGGTCGTCAACGGGCAGGGCGCGGATACCGACATTGTTGTCGCCTCGGCCAAGGCCTACATCAATGCCGTCAACAAGCTGTGCGCCAAGACTGAACGGCTGAATCCCCAGCTTTGAACAAACGACAACATCGCGAATCCGGGTGGCCGGCATGCTGAAGTGGCTGGTTACCCTCGCGGTGGTGTTGTTCGTGCTCGGTATTGCCGGCCCATGGCTGGCGAAGATGGGATTGGGGCGCCTGCCTGGTGACGTCAGTGTTGAACGCCGTGGCCGGCGTTTTTATTTTCCGGTGGCGACCAGCATCGTGTTGTCGCTGGCACTGATGTTGATACTGCGCGTGGTCAGGATCTGACGGCGCGGCTGGCCCGGACATGGGCGATGGCCAGCACAAAAAACAGGCTGGTCAGCGCGATTTCTGCAAACGCCAGCAATCCGCTCACTTCCTGATCGGTATAAGCACGGACTGTGCCTTCGGCGAAGTAGGCCATGATCAGCATCGTTGATGCGCGGAAGGTGTACAGCCGGCCGCGAACGATACCGGGCGTAATCCACAACAGCGGCAGCACCTTCAGCGCGAGCCATGAGCCGCCCGGCCGCAAGGGTGCCAGCCACAGCTCCCATGCCAGACATAACAGGATCAGCATCGACAGCGCCCCTGCTGCTGCCAGATGGGTGCTGCGCGAACGGGTCATTTCCCGAGCTTCAGAGTGATTTCGGCGAGGCGCTTGCCGAGTGCAATGCACAGTTTGCGTTCGTGTTCCGAAACCGGCAGATCGCTGGCTGCGCCGGCGTGATGGCTGGGGCCGTAGGGTGTGCCGCCCGTCGCGGTTGTCAGTAGTTCCGGCGCCGAGTATGGCAGACCGACGATCAGCATGCCATGGTGCAGCAGCGGCAGCATCATTGAGATTAGTGTGGTTTCCTGTCCGCCGTGAAGGCTGGCGGTGGAGGTGAAGACGGCCGCCGGTTTGCCGGCGAGTGATCCCTTCAGCCAGAGGCTGGCGGTACCATCCCAGAAATATTTCATCGGCGCCGCCATATTGCCGAAACGCGTCGGCGAGCCGAGCGCAAGACCGGCGCATTCCTCCAGGTCTCGGAGTTCTGCGTAGGGTGCGCCTTCAGGCGGGATTTCGGGTTCGCTGGCTTCGGCAACTGTTGAAACCCTGGGCACCGTACGCAGACGCGCTGTGGCGCCTGCCTGTTCGATGCCGCGGGCAATCAATTGCGCCATCTCACGGGTTGCGCCGTGATGGCTGTAATAAAGCACGAGGATTTCGGGCATGGGATGTTTCCGGAAAACTATTGAGCTGTGCGCACGCCGGCCGGCGGTGTGTAACGCCAGTTGCCGTCCCAGGCCCGCAGGACCATGTTCGGATATTCGGGCTTGCCCAGACTGCCGTTATAACGGCCCAGCGCGCGGAACAGGTTGCCGCCTTCGATATCGACGTAGTAGCGGAGGATGGCGCAGCCGTAACGCAGGTTGGTGCGCAGGTTGAACAGATTGTGCTCGGTGGTGCCGATCAGCTTGGCCCAGAACGGCATGACCTGCATATAGCCACGGGCGCCTGCGCTGGAGACGGCGTATTTGCGGAATGCGCTTTCCACCTGGATCAGGCCCAGCACCAGTTGCGGGTCGAGTCCGGCGCGACGCGCTTCGTAATGTACGGTCAGCAGAAATTCCTCGCGCGCCACCCGGTCAGGGATTTTTTTTTCCAGCCGCGATGACATGGCCGCCAGCCAGGCGCGGGCTTCGCGTTCGTCATCAAAAGCAACGACCGGCGTGGCCTGATCGGCAATGGCGCGGTGCAGACTGGCCTGTACGCTCGCGGACAGCGGTTCGTATTTCTGTGCGCCGCTGTGAACAGTGAGCGGTGCGAGCAGCATCAGGCCGCTCAATGCCGTACTCAGTGCTGTGTTGATTCTCCGCATATCATTGATTTTAATGATGTTTCTGCATCGGTCAACGGCAGGGTGCGGGCTTCTGCATCGCGCCGGCCCTTGTATTCGATCTGGCCTTCCTTTAGACCGCGATCGCCGATGACCACGCGATGCGGCACGCCGATCAGTTCCATGTCGGCGAACATGACGCCGGGGCGTTCATCGCGGTTGTCGAGAATGACGTCGATGCCGGCAGCAGTGAGTGCGTCATGCAGATGGTCCGCGGCTTCGCGGACCTGTGCGCTTTTGCCGTAGCCGATAGGCACGATGGCGACGTCGAAAGGCGCGATGGCTTTCGGGAAAATGATGCCGCGCTCGTCGTAGTTCTGCTCAATGGCTGCAGCAACGACGCGGGTGGCGCCGATGCCATAGCAGCCCATTTCCATGATCTGCGATTTGCCGGTCTCGTCGAGAAAAGCGAGGTTAAGCGCCTTCGAGTATTTGGTGCGCAGCTGGAAAATGTGGCCGACTTCGATGCCGCGGCAGAGTTCCAGAACACCCTTGCCGTCGGGCGAAGCGTCGCCGTTAACCACGTTGCGGATGTCGGCAAAAACCGGTTCTGCAAAGTCGCGGCCGATGTTCACGCCGGTCAGGTGGTGATCATTGTCATTGGCACCGACGACAAAATCTGCCATTGCGCCGACAGCGCGGTCGGCGATGACCGTGCCGCTGAATCCGACGGGGCCGAGCGAACCGGGGTCGGCCTTGAATGCGGCGCGGATGGCTTCAGCCGAGGCGAATGTCACCGGCTGCTGCACCAGAGCCAGTTTGCCGGCCTTGATCATATTGAGCTCGTGATCGCCGCGTACCAGCAGCAGCACGGGTTTACCGTCGGTGCCATCAACAACCACGGCTTTCACGGTAAGTGCTGCCGGCAGCTTCAGGAAGGCGCTGAGTTCGGCGATGGTCTTCACGCCGGGCGTGTGCACCTTTTGCATGGTCTGCGCAGCAGCAGGACGTGGTTTTGCCGGTGCGACCGCTTCGGCCAGTTCGACGTTGGCGGCATAGTCAGATTGCGGGCAGTAAGCGATGGCGTCTTCACCGGAGTCGGCGAGTACGTGGAATTCATGTGATCCGGTGCCGCCGATCGAACCGGTGTCCGCGGCGACGGCTCGGAACTTCAATCCCAGCCGGGTAAAGATTCGGCTGTAGGTGTCATGCATATTGCGGTATTCGCGTACCAGATCGTCGTAGTTCACGTGAAAGGAATAGGCGTCTTTCATCAGGAACTCGCGACCGCGCATGACGCCGAAACGCGGACGGATCTCGTCGCGGAACTTGGTCTGGATCTGGTACAGGTTCAACGGCAGTTGCCGATAGCTCTTGATCTCGCGGCGGACGACGTCGCAGACCACTTCTTCATGCGTCGGGCCGAAGCAGAAATCACGCTGGTGGCGGTCCTTGATGCGTAGCAGTTCCGGGCCGTATTGCTCCCAGCGCGTTGATTCCTGCCACAGCTCCGCCGGCTGTACCGCTGGCATCAGCAGTTCGATGGCGCCGCCGCGGTTCATTTCCTCGCGGATGATGGTTTCAACCTTACGCAGTATGCGCAGGCCCAGGGGCATCCAAGTATAGACTCCGCTGGTAAGACGTTTGATTAGCCCGGCGCGCAGCATGAGCTTGTGGCTGACGACTTCGGCTTCGGAAGGAGCTTCCTTCAACGTGGAGATGAGAAATTGCGTAACGCGCATGCCTGTTCCAGATCGGGAAAAGGCCTTATTCTACAGGACACTAGAGCAACCTTCCCCCGGAAACACGATGCGATTTGTGCCGAAATGGCGCCTGCGAAAGCCCGCAGAGGACGCCAAGACTGTTTACGTCAGCGAAAAATACGGCGTGCGTTCCCTGCACATCGGCAGCGACACCGTGCAGAGTTCAATGCGCATTGCCCGTCCCAACGACCTGGAACTGTCTTACACCCGTTCGATGATGGCCTGCCTGCTGTTTCAGCCAGAGCCCCGCGATGTGCTGATGGTCGGTCTCGGCGGCGGGTCCGTGGCCAAGTTTGTACGCCACTACATTCCCGAGGCGCGGGTGCGGGTGCTGGAGATTGATCCCCAGGTCGTAGCGATTGCCCGGCAGTGTTTTCTGGTACCGGCCGACGGAGGGCAATTTGAGGTGATCATCGGCGATGGTGCCGAATACATGGCCCGCAACGATATTGCTGCCGACCTGATCATGGTGGACGGTTATGACGCCGAATCACATGTCGAAGCGCTGGCGACCCGCGAGTTTTATGCCGACTGTCGCGAACGGCTGAAGCCGGGTGGCATGCTGGTGGTCAATCTGTGGGGCGGTGACCGCGAGTTCAATGACGTGCTCAAACGCATCGAAGAGGCTTTTCCGGGAGGCACTTTGTGCCTGAAGGCGCGCAAACTGGGGAATGTGATCGCGTTTGGTTTTCGCGACGCCCCCGGCCCGCAGCGCTGGGCGGATTTGCGGTTGCGCGCGGCCGTATTGGAGCCGCGTTACGGCGGCCTTGAGTTTTCCCAGTTCGTGGCCGGTTTTCATGACATGAACAGGCACGATGACGAACAGCTTTATCCCTGAAAACAGATCATGTTCCGGGCTTTCAATGCCGGGGGATTTGTGAAAAAATCAGTTCCATATGTTAAACGCATTCGGGGATGACCATGATCGACAGAGATGGCTATCGCCCCAACGTCGGGATCGTTTTGTGCAATTGGAAAAACGAGGTTTTCTGGGGTAAGCGGGTACGCGAGCATTCTTGGCAGTTCCCGCAGGGCGGGATCAAAGGCGGTGAGCGCCCGGAAGCCGCGATGTACCGCGAATTGCACGAAGAGGTTGGGTTGAAGCCCGAGCATGTGGAAGTGCTGGGGCGTACGCGGGACTGGCTGCGTTACGAAGTGCCGGAACGCTGGCTGCGCCGGGAGTGGCGCGGGAATTATCGCGGGCAGAAGCAGATCTGGTTTCTGCTGCGGTTGGTCGGACGCGATTGCGACGTTTGTCTGCGTGCCTCCGAAAAGCCGGAGTTTGACGCCTGGCGCTGGCACGACTACTGGGCGCCTTCGCAGGATGTCATCGAATTCAAACGCGCTGTTTATGAACAGGCGCTGAACGAGTTGTCCCGGTTCCTGGTAAAACGGCAGGATCAGCGCAAGCGTCAGCGTGCGCCGCTTGTTGGCGTGTAATTCTCCATCTCCTGCAAACGGGCAGTAAGGCCGTTAAGGCAACGGTTCCGAACGAAGTTTCTCGAAGAGAATGGTGGCGGAAACGGTTCGCGACTATGCGGCAATCAAACCTGTTGCGCTGGAGGCCGCAGCAGCTATGCGCAACCCGCTCAGCCCGTGCTTGAGCGCGTGCGCATCGACAGTCCGGCTGTCGATGTGTGACCGATCTGACCAAGGTCACTGCCGTCATCATTCTCCCCGGGGATACGGTCGATGAGGCCCACCGCCGGATGATCCAGCGCGGTGTGCGCCTGCTGCTGGTGGTCGATGCGGATCGCCGGGTTCACGGACTTGTTACGGCCAATGATGTGCTCGGCGAAAAGCCGGTCAAGACAGCGGTGCAGCAGGGTGTGCATCGCAGCGAGGTTCAGGTCCGCGACATCTTGACGCCGCGGGATGCTCTGGAGGCGCTGGACATCCGCGATGTCGAGGCGGCGACCGTCGGACATATTGTTTCCACGCTGAAGGCGGCCGGCCGCGTGTTCGCGGCGTCTTTTCGGCGACGCAGATTGCGCGGCAGCTGGGCATTGCCATTACCATCAAAGCGGTTGCCCGCACTTTTGCCGATATTGAGGCCAGTCTCGGGCATTGACCATGTTTTGTCATGGTCAATACGACGCCGATTGTTGACTCTGCGCCGAGCTTGGACTTACACTTCGTTCACAGATTAGATTTAGTCTAAACATCTGTGTGGTAGCTTGTCCCTGAGCACGGAAACACGTGTGAGGTATTTAAGTAACCTATTGTTTTTAAAGGAGTTTTTATGCAGCTCAAGAATTCGAAAACCCACGGCAATCTGAAAGCCGCTTTTGCCGGCGAATCGCAAGCCAACCGCCGCTATCTTTACTTCGCAGCCAAAGCCGACGTCGAAGGCCAGAACGATGTAGCTGCCGTGTTCCGTTCCACTGCAGAAGGTGAAACCGGCCACGCCCATGGCCATCTGGAATACATGGAAGCCTGCGGTGATCCCGCAACGGATCTGCCGATCGGCCGCACCCGCGACAACCTGAAGGCCGCGATTGCCGGCGAGACCCACGAGTACACCGACATGTACCCGGGCATGGCAAAAACCGCGCGCGATGAAGGTTTCGGCGAAATCGCCGACTGGTTCGAGACTCTGGCGAAAGCCGAGCGCTCGCACGCCAACCGCTTCCAGAAAGCCCTGGACGCGCTGGCTGACTGATCCGCAACCAGGATCCAGCGGAGAAAGGGGCGCATGTGCGCCTCTTTCTTTTCAGCACAACCTATCAAGCAACATATACGACCATGACCGCACGCGAAGGTAGTCTCGAGGCCCCAACCCGGCATCCGCTCGACTGGAAATCCGAGGATTTCTATAACGAGGAAAAACTCGATAAGGAACTCGAGCGTGTTTTCGACATCTGCCATGGTTGCCGTCGTTGTGTAAATCTCTGCACGGCGTTTCCCAAACTGTTTGACCTGGTCGATGAGAGTCCGACGCTGGAAGTCGATGGCATTCCCAAGAAGGATTACTGGGAAGTCATCGACCGTTGTTACCTCTGCGACATGTGTTACATGACCAAATGTCCCTACGTGCCGCCGCACGAATGGAATCTGGATTTTCCCCACCTGATGCTGCGCGCCAAGGCGGTGAAGTTCCGTAAGGGAGGTACCAGTTTCCGCGACAAGCTGCTTTCGAGCACCGATGCGCTGGGCAAGCTCGCTTCTATTCCGGTGGTGGTGCAGATGGTTAATGCCGCCAACAAGACCGCGCCGGTGCGCAAGGTCATGGACAGTGTGCTGGGCATCCACCAGGACCGCGTGCTGCCGGAATACGACAGCGCGAAGTTCCGCTCCACAGCCAAACCGGATGCTTCATTCCCTGTCAGGGACGGGCAACAGACCCCGGGTAAGGTCGCGATCTTCTCGACCTGCTATGTGAATTACAACGAGCCGGGCATCGGCCACGATCTGTTGAAGATCCTTGCGCATAACGAGGTGCCGTCGATCGTGGTCGAGAAGGAAGCCTGCTGCGGGATGCCCAAGCTGGAGTTGGGCGATTTGGAGGCTGTCCAGCGCAACAAGGAACTGAATATTCCGGTGCTGGCGAAACTCGCGCGCGAAGGTTACGCGATTCTCAGTGCGGTACCGTCCTGCACGTTGATGTTCAAGCAGGAACTGCCGCTGATGTTCCCGGATGACGCTGATGTCAAAGCGGTTGCGGCCGCCATGTTCGATCCCTTCGAATATCTGGTATTGCGCCATAAGGATGCTCTGCTGAAAAAGGAATTCAGCAAACCGCTGGGCAAGGTTTCGTACCACATCCCCTGTCATCTGCGCGTGCAGAACATGGGGCAGAAGACGCGCGAATTGCTGGAGATGGTGCCGGAGACCCAGGTCAATACGGTTGAACGCTGCGCCGGTCATGATGGCACTTGGGGCGTGAAAAGTGAATTCTTTGATCAATCGATGAAAATCGGCCGCCCGGTGTTCCGCCTGATGGGTGATGCCGAGCCCGATTACATCAGTTCCGACTGCGCCATCGCCGGACGTCATATCCAGCAGGGTATTGATGAAAGTAAAGCCGGTGAAAGTGGAGCAGGCGGCAGCGCGGAAAAACAACATCCTATTACCCTGATACGCATTGCATACGGACTGTGAGAACGAACATGCCGCAGATTTCCCCAGAGACCCTGATGCCGCTTGAGCTTTACGCCAAGGCGCGCCCGGAATTCCGTGCCAAGGTGATTGCGCACAAGAAAGACCGCACATTGCCGCTTGGCGAGAACCTCACGCTGATTTTTGAAGACGAGCTGACTATCCGTTACCAGGTGCAGGAGATGTTGCGCGTCGAGCGGATATTCGAGGAGGAGGGCATTCTCGATGAACTTGGCGCCTATAACCCGTTGGTGCCCGACGGCAGCAACTGGAAAGCCACCATGCTCCTTGAATATCCCGATGAGAACGAACGGCGCACCCGGCTGGCACAGCTGATCGGCATTGAAGACAAGGTCTGGGTGCAGGTGGCCGGCAGCGACCGTGTTTTTGCGATTGCCGACGAGGATCTCGAACGTGAAAACGAACAGAAAACCTCGTCAGTGCATTTTCTGCGGTTTGAGCTGACTTCGCCCATGATTTCGGCTTTGCGCAGCGGTGCGCTGCTGGCGGTGGGCGTTGATCATCCCAATTACTCCGCGACCGTGCCGCGGATCTCCGACGCCATGTGCGCATCTCTGATGGCCGATCTCGCCTGAGGGTGTGCGGTGGCTGCCGCGGGATCGTGGTCAGTGCCGTCTCGCGAGTAGAATGGACGGCATGCAGAGATTATTCAATCGGTGGTTGCCAGGTGCGGTGCTTGCGTTGTTCTGTACTGCTGTGCTGGCGCAAAAGCAGTGGGATGGCTGGGACTACACCTTCGACCGGGAAATCACACCATGGTCGGAAATGCAGGCCCAGTTGCCGGCCTATCCCTCGGACGAGAGTCTGATCCCCCTGAATGTCAACGCGATCACCACGCACCGCTATTTTGTCGACAGCAAGTCGGTTTCAACGGGTGGCGACGGGGTGGTGCGTTACACGATGGTCATCAAGACTTCCGGCGGTGCGACGAATGTTTCTTTCGAAGGCATTCGCTGCGAGTCGCGGGAGCAGAAATACTATGCCATCGGGCGCAACGACAGGACCTGGGCCCGTGCGCGCAATCCGCAGTGGCGGCCGGTAGAGTTCAAGGAAACGCTGGCGCACCACAATACGCTTTATCGTGAATATTTCTGCGATGGAAAGCTCATGATCAGCTCTTCGGAAAAGATCGTCAGTGCCTTGCGTGCCAGACCGAAGCCGTAAACTCTGACGGGGCGGATCTTCGATCCTTACAGCACGGGCCTTACAGCAGCACCAGATTGTCCCGGTGCATCAGTTCCGGTTCGTCGACGTAACCCAGCTTCGCTTCAATCTGGCTCGACGGCGTGCGCAGAATGCGCATGGTGTCGGCAAAGCTGTAGTTGATCAGGCCGCGGGCAATCTCCCTGCCGCTCTCGTCCAGACAGCTGACCACTTCGCCGCGCTCGAAGTCACCGCTGGCATCACAAACGCCGACCGGCAGCAGACTCTTGCCGTCCACCAGTAATGCTTTGACAGCGCCGGCATCCAGCGTGACCCGGCCGCGCACCTGGAGGTGATCAGCCAGCCATTGCTTGCGTGCGACCACTGTCGCCTGTCCGGCCAGCAGCTGGGTGCCGACGCGTTCGCCCTTGGCGAGGCGCAGCAGCACGTCTTTTTCGCGTCCTGAGGCGATGATGGTATGCGCACCGCTGCGCGCGGCGCGTTTCGCAGCGAGGATCTTGGTCAGCATACCGCCGCGGGCAATCGCACTGCCGGTTGAGCCAGCGATGGTTTCCAGGAAGGGGTCGCCGGCGGTGCCATCGGCAACCAGTGTTGCAGAGGGATCCCTGCGCGGGTCAGCGCTGTAAAGACCCTGCTGATCGGTGAGGATGATCAGCGCATCGGCTTCAATCAGGTTGGTGACCAGGGCCGCCAGCGTATCGTTATCACCGAAGCGGATTTCATCGATGGCCACGGTGTCGTTTTCATTGATCACCGGAATCGCGCCGAGATTGAGCAGGGTGCGCAGCGTTGAACGCGCGTTGAGATAACGCTTGCGATCGGCGAGGTCCTCGTGGGTCAGCAGAATCTGCGAGGCCAGCAGGCCGTGGCTGCGGAAACAGGATTCATAGACCTGCACCATGCCCATCTGGCCGACAGCGGCTGCGGCCTGCAGCTCGTGCAGTGCATTCGGGCGGCGCGACCAGCCGAGGCGCTGCATGCCTTCGGCGATGGCGCCGCTCGAAACCAACACCACTTCCCTGCCTTCATGACGCAGGCGGGCAATCTGCTCCGCCCAGCAGGTGAGTGCGGCGTGATCGAGGCCCAGTCCGGAGTTGGTGACCAGCGCGCTGCCGACCTTGACTACCAGCCGGCGGGCCTTGTGGATCACCGATTGCGCCGCGCCGCTCATGCTTCCGCCTTGACCGTTTTCTTTCGCGCGGTCTTTTGCGATTTGTCCTGCTGTTGTTCCAGGTGCTCCATCGCGGCGAAGACCAGCGGCCGACAGCCGTCACCGCTGATTGCGGAGATGGCGAAATACTTGCGGCTGACGCCCAGTTTTTTCAGCAGTGACTGCACGAGATTTTCACGGTCTATTTCGGGGACCAAGTCGAGTTTGTTGAATACCAGCCAGCGCGGTTTGCGGTACAGGGCCTCATCATACTTGCGCAGTTCGCGTACCAGTGCCTTGGCGTCGCGGACAACATCGGTATCCGGGTCCGGCGGCACGACATCAATGACATGGAGCAGCAGTTTGGTGCGCGCCAGATGGCGCAGGAACTGATGGCCCAGGCCGGCGCCTTCCGCAGCGCCCTCGATCAGTCCCGGGATGTCCGCCACGACAAAACTGCGGTTCTCGTCGGCGCGAACCACGCCGAGGTTCGGCTGCAGTGTTGTGAACGGGTAGTCCGCGACTTTCGGACGTGCTGCCGAGATGGCACGGATCAGCGTGGATTTACCGGCGTTGGGCATGCCCAGCAGGCCGACGTCCGCCAGCACCTTGAGTTCGAGCTGCAGATAACGCGAAACCCCCGGCTCGCCGAAAGTGAACTGCCGCGGCGCGCGGTTGGTGCTGGATTTGAAGTGTAGATTGCCCAGTCCGCCTTGCCCGCCCTTCGCCAGCGTGACGCGATCGCCGTCGTGTGCGAGGTCGAACAGGATTTCGCCGGTCTCGGCGTCGCTGACCACGGTGCCCACCGGCATGCGCAGCTCGATATCCGCTGCGGCACGGCCGTAACAGTCCGAGCCCATGCCTTTCTGTCCGTTCTTGGCACGGTGGATGCGCGCGTAGCGGTAGTCGATCAGGGTATTGATGTTGCGGTCGGCAATCGCAAAGATGCTGCCGCCCCGACCGCCGTCGCCGCCGTCCGGGCCGCCGCGCGGCACGAATTTTTCACGGCGGAAACTGGCAACGCCGTCGCCGCCCTTGCCGGCGTGCACTTCAATTCGTGCTTCATCAATGAATTTCATGGCTTCCTCAAATGAAAAAGGCCCTGTTGTTTAACAGGGCCTTTTCTACAGTGTGTCTTGCAATCAGGCGGGAACGACGCTCACCGTCTGGCGCTGCTGCGGGCCCTTGAGCGCAAACTGCACGCGTCCGTTTACTTTCGCAAACAGCGTGTGGTCGCGGCCCATGCCGACGTTTTCGCCGGGATGCACCTGGGTGCCGCGCTGGCGGATGATGATGCTCCCGGCGGGGATCAGTTCACCACCGAAGCGTTTGACACCCAGTCGTTTGGATTCCGAGTCGCGGCCGTTACGTGAGCTGCCGCCAGCTTTTTTATGTGCCATGAGATGTGCTCTCCTTAACCTGCAATGCCCGTGATTTCGAGCTCGGTGAAATTCTGCCGATGGCCCTGCGACTTGCGATAGTGTTTACGCCGGCGCATTTTGTAAATGCGCACCTTGTCACCACGGCCCTGGGACAGGACTTTGGCTTTGACTGCGGCGCCAGCCACCAGCGGCGCGCCCAGTTTGACATTGCCGTCTTCGGCAATCATCAGAACCTGGTCCAGAGTGACTTCCGACCCGACATCGGCCGTCAGCTGTTCAACCTTGATTTTGGTGCCAGCGCTCACGCGATACTGTTTGCCGCCGGTCTTGACTACCGCATACATGGGAAACCCCTCAACTCGAACTACGTAAAGCCGGCGATTATACAAGCCTCCGGGGGCTCAGTCAAAATATCTGTAAACCCGATGCCGATGGGATACCAGATAAAAATCAACGACTTGGCTGCCATCTTGAGGCGGGCAAGGTGCCGGGCGCCGCGCTGGAACCCCGCGATGTTGTTATCATCCCGCTTTTTTCCTCGCCCGTGGCCCTAGACCAACTTCAAAAACTGATCGCTGCAGACATGCAGGCGGTCGACCAGGTGATCCGCGACCAGCTGCATTCCGATGTGGTGCTGATCCGCCAGGTTGCCGAATACATCATCGGTGGTGGCGGCAAGCGGCTGCGTCCGGCGCTGGTGCTGCTGTCGGCTGGCGCGCTCGGCTATCGCGGCACTGCCCACCACACGCTGGCTGCCGTGGTCGAATTCATTCATACCGCTACTCTGCTCCACGATGATGTCGTCGACGAATCGGCACTGCGCCGCGGCCGGCCCACGGCCAATACCCTGTTCGGCAATGCGGCCTCGGTGCTGGTCGGCGACTTTGTTTATTCCCGCGCTTTCCAGATGATGGTCAACGTGGGCGACATGCGTGTGCTGCAGGTGCTGGCTGACGCCACCAACATCATTGCCGAGGGCGAAGTGCTGCAACTGATGAACTGCCGCAATGCCGATATCGACGAAGAGAGCTATCTGCAGGTCATCCGCTACAAGACGGCCAAGCTGTTTGAAGCGGCCGGACGGCTCGGTGCGATTCTCGCCGGCGCCACGCCCGAGGTTGAACAGGCAATAGCGCTTTACGGCATCCATCTCGGCACCGCTTTCCAGCTGATTGACGATGCGCTGGATTACTCCGGGGAGGCCGGGGTTATCGGCAAGAACATCGGCGATGATCTGGCCGAGGGCAAGCCAACGCTGCCGCTGATTTATGCGATGCGCAAAGGCTCGGCGGAAGAGGCAGCGCTGGTGCGCCATGCCGTGTCTTCCGGCGGACTGGCTGAACTGGAAGGGGTTCTTTCTGCCATCAGCGGTTCCGGCGCGCTGGATTACACGCGGCGCCAGGCCGAAGCCGAAGCCGAGGCGGCCCGCGCGGCGCTGTCGGTGATTCCGGCCACGCAGTATCGCGATTCTTTGATACAATTGGCTTCGATCGCGGTAACGCGATCGCATTGACCTCAAGGGCACGCGCAACGTGCCCTTCGTGTTTGTGCCATTCGGGGTGTAGCTCAGCCTGGTAGAGTACTGCGTTCGGGACGCAGGAGTCGGAGGTTCGAATCCTCTCACCCCGACCAGGATTTTTTGATGCCGTCCACGGTTCTTACCGCTACGGCCCGCCACCCCTCCAGTTTCCGGTTCACGCGGCACCATCAAGCAGCACCGGTTGATCCGGTGCCCCTTGTTTGGCCACGCCGGCAAACGTGAAATCGTCGGGTTGACCGCGACCATAGACAGCTACAATCCGGTTTCGCGGTTTCTGCAAGCGCGGGCTGTTGATCCGGAGCAGGTTCTGTTCTCAAACACCGGACACGTCCTGCGCATGCCGGCTGATTCTGCGGTGGAGCCTGAATGTTCAAGATCATCCTGCTTGTCATTGTGTTTGCCGCCGCACTCTGGCTGGTCCGCGGTCTGCGCCGGCGTTCGGAAGCGAAGTCCGGCGAGCGCGCTGAAAAGACGCCGCCGCAGGGTGCAGAAGACATGGTGCGTTGTGCGCAGTGCGGCGTTCATCTGCCGCGAGGTGAAAGTATCATGGCCGGACAGGAATTTTTCTGTTCGGCCCGTCATCAACATGATTTCCGCCGTTCCCGGTGAGCGGTTCCATGACCACTGACGCCGTAGCCGCCATCCCCGCTGTTCCGGGCGGACCGGGTGGACGCCCTGTTCCAGACGCCTACTGGCGCTCGCTGCAACTGTTCAATACCTATCGCGTTGTTTCGGCGCTGCTGCTGCTCCTTGCGGCAGCCTATTGGGACGACCTGTTCCAGTTCGGTTCACGGGACATGCCTCTCTACCTGATCGGTTCGTCGGCTTATGCCGGCTTCGGTCTGACCATGTTTGCGCTGATCCGCGCACGTGAACGTTTCAATCTGCAGCTTGCCGTGCAGGTCGGCGGCGATATCGTGTTTATCGTGTTGCTGATGTATACGAGCGGCGGATTGTCAAGCGGGCTCGGATTGCTGCTGCTGACTTCTCTGGCCGCCGCCGGTCTGGTGGCCCGCGGGCGGCTGACACTGTTTTTCGCGGCCATCGCAACCATAGCGATTCTTCTCGAACTTACCTATGAAGTGCTGCGCTTTTCCGAAAGCGGTACGCAGTATGCGCAGGCCGGTCTGCTGTCGATCGGTTATTTTGCGATTGCCTGGCTGGCGCATACCCTGGCCAAACGTTCGCTGGTCAGTGAACAGCTGGCTGCGCAGCGTGAAATCGATCTGGCCAATATGGCGCAGGTCAACCAGCTGGTGATCCAGGACATGGAGCACGGCGTGATCGTGGTCGATGGCAACGGCATCGTGCGTCAGTCCAATTCTGCGGCCGAACGCATGATTGAAGGATTGCGCGGGGAGGGCGTTATCGCGCTGAAGCATCATCTGCCGGCATTGCACGGCCGTTTTGAAAAATGGCTGCGCGATTTCCGGGGGATCGATACGCCAGATGTTTTTGAAATCAGCGCCAACTTACGTGCCCGTCTGGTGCCGGTCGCGGCGCGGCGCGGCGCCGGCGCAGTGATTTTTCTGGAGGATTTGGCGCGCATCCAGGCCGAGGCACGGCAGATGAAGCTTGCCGCACTCGGGCGGCTGACCGCGAATATCGCGCATGAAATCCGCAACCCGCTGGGCGCTATCAGCCATGCCGCCGAGTTGCTGCAGGAGGAGTCCGGTGTTTCTCCGGGTTCGAAGCGGCTGACCACCATCATCCGCGACAACACGCTCCGCCTCGACCGCATGATCAATGATGTGCAGACACTCAATCGTGGCGAGCGCGCTGAACGCGAACGCTTCAAGCTCGCGCTGTACCTGCAGGCATTTGTCGCGCAGTTTGTTGCCACCGAACGGCTGGAGGGCAACGAAATCGAACTGGAGCTGATGATTGATCCCTACGTGATGTTCGACCGGGATCACCTCAACCAGGTGCTGTGGAATCTGTGCCGTAATGCATTGCGGTATTCAACACGTAGCCCTGGTTGCATACGGCTGCAAGTGGCCCGTGCCGCACGGAGCAATGCGGTAAGATTGGATGTCGTCGATGACGGTGCCGGCGTGCCGCCCGAATCCCGGTCGAAACTGTTCGAGCCGTTTTTCACGACTGATCCCGAAGGCACCGGATTGGGACTGCATCTGGCCCGTGAAATCTGCGAAGCAAACGGCGCGATGCTGGAATATATCGAGGCTGCCGGCGGGGCGCGGTTTGCCGTGACCTGTGCGGCGGGTTGAAGGGGGATAAAGCGTTGGCAACCGGTCAGGTACTGGTGGTGGATGACGAAGCCGATATCCGGGAACTGCTCGGCATCACGCTGATCCGGATGGGGCTGGAGCCGCATTGCGCAGGCAGTGTGGCGGAAGCCATGGAGCTTCTCGGCCATAAGACCTTCGAGCTGTGTCTGACAGACATGCGGCTGGGTGACGGCGACGGCCTGTCGATCGTCGAACACATTACCAAAAGTCATCCCAGTCTTCCCGTTGCGGTGATTACCGCGCACGGCAGCGCAGAAAATGCCGTTGCGGCACTGAAGGCCGGGGCTTTTGATTATCTCGGCAAACCGGTTTCGCTGGATCAATTACGCGCGCTGGTGCGTTCGGCGCTCAAGCTGCCGCAGCCCGCCGGTGACCGGCGCAGCGCCGAGGCCGAGGCGGCGCGTTCACTCAGCGGCCCCTGCCTCATCGGTTGTGCGCCGCCGCTGGAGCAGGCGCGTCAGATGATCGGCAAGCTGGCGCGCAGTCAGGCGCCGGTGCAGATCCGCGGAGAATCCGGTTGCGGCAAGGAACTGGCGGCCCGGTTGATTCACATTAACGGTTCGCGGCGCGACGGCCCCTTTGTCGCGGTGAACTGCGGCGCGATTCCGGAAAACCTGATGGAGTCCGAGTTCTTCGGCCATCGCAAGGGCGCGTTCACCGGCGCGGTTGCCGACCACGACGGGTTTTTCCAGGCGGCGAACGGCGGCACGCTGTTTCTCGACGAGGTCGGCGATCTGCCGCTGTCGATGCAGGTCAAGCTGCTGCGCGCTATCCAGGAGAAACGCGTGCGCAAGGTCGGCTCGACCAGCGAGGAGTATGTCGATGTGCGCATCATCAGCGCGACACACCGGCATCTCGCCGATGAAGTCAAAAGCGGCGCCTTCCGTCAGGATCTGTATTACCGGCTCAATGTGATCGAGCTGCGTATGCCGTCACTGCGCGAACTGCGCGAAGACATTCCGCGGCTGGCCGAGGCGATACTCGTGCGCCATGCCGCGGACGGCCGCTCGCTGCATCTGACGGCGCAGGCAGAAGAGGTGCTGCAGGCCTACCATTTCCCCGGCAACGTCCGCGAACTCGAGAATATTCTCGAACGCGCCGTGGCGCTGGCCGGCGGCAACGAGATTTCAGTGGACGATCTGCAGCTGACCGACGAGCGCGTGCCGGAGCAGGACAGCGATATTGAAGGATTGCCGTTGCCCGAAAGGCTGGAGGCGATCGAGCGCAAGGCGATTATGGATGCGCTGGAACGTACGCGTTACAACCAGACCGCCGCGGCGAAGGTATTGGGCATTTCCTTCCGCGCACTGCGTTACCGTATCCAGCGGCTCGGCATCAAGCAGGAACTCGATGCAAAACCGTAAGGCGCTGCAACGCGAATGAAGCTGGACGACGCCGGGCTGCTTGCGGAGGCGTGTTATCAGCCTTCTCCCAATTGTGACGAACGTCCCGCGGATTCCGGAATCGATCTGCTGGTCATCCACAACATCAGCCTGCCGCCCGGGGAGTTCGGCGGCGACGCCATCGTTGACCTGTTTCTCAATCGCCTTGATCCGCAGGCGCATCCTTTTTACGAAGGTATCGCGGGTCTGCGCGTTTCGTCGCATTTCCTAATCCGCCGGGACGGCGCACTGCTGCAGTTTGTGCCATGTTCTAAGCGGGCCTGGCATGCCGGGCTGTCGCAGTGGTGCGGGCGCGATCGTTGCAACGATTTCTCGGTTGGCATCGAACTGGAGGGGGCGGACGACCTGCCTTTCAGTGATGCACAGTATGAGTGCCTGACCGTGCTGGCGCGTACTTTGTATGACCGATATCCCATCCAGGCCAGTGTAGGACATTCCGACATTGCGCCCGGTCGCAAGACCGATCCCGGTCCGTATTTTTCCTGGACGCGTTATTTCAGTGCGCTGGAAAAATAAAATCCTCATAAAAACATAGGGTTGCCGTCAGGCGTTGGCCGGAGCTTCCCTGCCTTGGCTGCCGGTCTGTGCACGGCCGCTTCGGCTGGCGCCTGCCCGCCGGGGACGGCGGGGGCAGCTTTTGAGTTGCCCAATTTTTGTGCAACAAATTCGGTGCTTTACGGCGCTTCCTGCTGTTTCTCAAGAACTTTTAAAAAAAGCGTCAAAACCTATTGCGGATTCAAAATCCGGCCACTAGAATTCGTCGAAAATAGCGTGTTGACCACTACATGTTGTGGTTAGTGAGCTTGGGCGTCTTTTTTATTCGGTTTCCCCAAGTAGTCAAAAAAATCTAAAAAGATCAAGGAGTAATGAGACATGCAAGTCACCGTCGATTCCGCCCAGGCCCGCGCCACCCCACAAGTCAGTGTCAGCACCGAAGAGGCGGCACGGGAGGCGGTGTATGCGCAATACAAGATCATCCGCCGCAACGGTGCGGTCGTCGGCTTCGAGCCGTCGAAAATCGCCATTGCCATGACCAAGGCGTTTATTGCGGTCAATGGCGGGCAGGGTGCCGCCTCTGCGCGTGTGCGTGAGCAGGTTGCCGCGCTCACCGAGAGCGTGGTCAACGCTCTGGTTCGCCGTCAGCCCTCCGGCGGCACCTTCCACATCGAAGACATCCAGGACCAGGTTGAACTGGCGATGATGCGCAACGGTGAACACCATGTTGCCCGCGCCTATGTGCTCTATCGCGAAGAGCGTTCGAAGGAACGCGCCCGCCAGCGTGAAGCGCAACCTGCGGCTGTTGCACAGAAAACCCAAGTCATCAACGTCACCGACGGCGGTGTAACCCGTCCGCTCGACATCGAACGTATCACGGCTCTGGTTGAAAGCGCTTGCGCAGGCCTCGGCCGTGACGTCAGCGCCCAGCCGATTCTTGAGGCGATGCAGCGCGATCTTTACGACGGTGTGCCCATCGACGAAGTGCGTAAATCGCTGATCCTCGCAGCGCGCGGCCAGATCGAGCAGGATCCGGGCTACAGCTATGTCACCGCCCGCCTGCTGATGCACACGATGCGCCTCGAAACGCTGGGTGAGGAAGTCACGCAGGAAGAAATGGCGACGCGTTATGCTGCCTATCTGCCGGAATTCATCCAGAAGGGCATCAAGGCTGAATTGCTCGACGAGCGTCTGGGCCACTACGACATGAAGGCGCTGGGTGCCGCGCTCGACGCGCAGCGCGACCTCAAGTTCACCTATCTCGGCCTGCAGATTCTCTACGACCGTTATTTCCTGCACATCGAAGGCCAGCGTATCGAACTGCCACAGGTGTTTTTCATGCGTGTGGCGATGGGCCTCGCGCTGAACGAACCGGAAAGCCAGCGCGAATCGCGCGCTATCGAGTTCTACAACGTGCTGTCGAGCTTCGACCTGATGAGCTCGACCCCGACGCTGTTCAACTCCGGCACCCGCCGTTCGCAACTCGCCAGCTGCTACCTGACCACGGTCTCCGATGACCTCGACGGCATCTACGAAGCCATCAAGGAAAACGCGATGCTGCAGAAGTATGCCGGCGGCATCGGCAATGACTGGACCCCCGTGCGCGCGCTTGGTGCTTACATCAAGGGCACCAACGGCAAATCGCAGGGCGTGGTGCCATTCCTGAAAGTGGTCAACGATACCGCCGTTGCGGTGAATCAGGGCGGCAAGCGCAAAGGTGCAGTGTGTTCCTACCTCGAGACCTGGCATCTGGACATCGAGGAATTCCTCGAACTGCGCAAGAACACCGGCGATGACCGCCGCCGCACCCACGACATGAACACCTCGAACTGGATTCCCGACCTGTTCATGAAGCGCGTGATGGAAGCCGGGGAGTGGACGCTCTTTTCGCCGTCGGATGTGCCGGATCTGCACGAGAAATTCGGCAAGGCTTTCGAGAAGGCCTACTTAGAATACGAAGCGAAGTGCGCCAGCGGCGAAATGAAGCTGTTCAAGAAGGTTCCCGCACTGCAGCTGTGGCGCAAGATGCTGACCATGCTGTTCGAAACGGGTCACCCGTGGATCACTTTCAAGGATCCCTGCAACTTGCGTTCGCCGCAGCAGCACGTCGGCGTCGTTCACAGCTCGAACCTGTGCACGGAAATCACGCTGAACACCGGCCCCGATGAGATAGCCGTGTGCAACCTGGCTTCGGTCAATATGCCGGCGCATCTTGACCTGTCGACCGGCCTGCTCGACATGGAGAAGCTCAAGCGTACGGTCGGCACCGGCATGCGCATGCTCGACAACGTCATTGACCTGAACTTCTACAACGTCAACAAGGCGCGCAACTCCAACTTCAAGCACCGTCCGGTCGGCCTCGGCATCATGGGCTTCCAGGACTGCCTGCACATGCTGCGCATCCCCTACGGTTCGCCGGCGGCGGTGGAATTTGCCGACCGTTCGATGGAACAGGTGACCTACACCGCCTACTCGGCGTCGTCCGATCTGGCGGAAGAGCGTGGCCCGTACTCGACGTTCAAGGGTTCGCTGTGGGACCGCGGAATCCTGCCGCTGGATTCGCTGAAGGTGCTGGCGGAAGAGCGCGGCGGTTATGTCGAGTGCGACATGTCCACCAAGCTCGACTGGAACGCCCTGCGCAGCCGCATCCAGCGTGTCGGCATCCGCAATTCGAACTGCATTGCCATTGCGCCGACGGCGACCATCGCCAACATCACTGGCCTGTCGCAGTGCATCGAACCGACCTACCAGAACCTCTACGTCAAATCGAATCTGTCGGGCGAATTCACCGTAGTCAACGAGTTCCTCGTGCGCGACCTGAAGAAACTCAATCTGTGGGACGAAGTGATGGTTGCGGATCTGAAGTATTTCGACGGTTCTCTGGCGAAGATCGACCGCGTGCCGCCGGATGTCCGCGCCCTGTATGCGACCGCATTTGAAGTGGATGCGAGCTGGCTGGTGGAATGTGCGGCTCGCCGCCAGAAGTGGATCGACCAGTCGCAGTCGCTGAACATCTACATGGCCGGCGCTTCGGGCAAGAAACTGGATGAAACCTACAAGCTGGCGTGGCTGCGCGGTCTGAAGACCACTTACTACCTGCGCACGCTGGGCGCGACATCGACGGAAAAATCGACGGGCCGTGCTGGTCAGCTGAATGCAGTGTCGTCGGACGGTATTACGACGGAAGAACAACCCAAGGTGTGCTCGATACTTGATCCCGAGTGCGAAGCCTGCCAGTAACGTTAAACGTGTAGTTGTAACAAGGCGGAATCAGGGAAGACGGTAGGGAAGTGCGGTTGAAGGTTGCTTTATGGGCAGTGCGACGGATTCACCTTTAACAACAATCAAGAAACTGTCGCCGGCCCTGGAAGGTGTCCACCGACAACGCTAATAAAGGAGACTGAAGATGTTGCAATTTGAAGATAGCTCGGCTGCTGCAACCGGCGCCGTCCTCCAACCCGTTGGAGCCGATCGCGCGTCGGCACCGACCCCCGAGGCGGAAACTGAACTGCGCCGGGTTAATGTTGCCGACAAGCGCGTGATCAACGGCAGCACCGACGTCAACCAGCTGGTGCCTTTCAAATACAAGTGGGCCTGGGACAAATACCTCTCGGCCTGCGCCAACCACTGGATGCCGCAGGAAATCCAGATGAGCCGCGACATCGCGATGTGGAAAGACCCTAACGGTCTGACAGAAGACGAGCGCCGCATCGTCAAGCGCAACCTCGGCTTCTTCGTTACCGCCGACTCGCTGGCTGCCAACAACATCGTGCTCGGCACCTATCGCCACATCACGGCACCGGAATGCCGCCAGTACCTGCTGCGCCAGGCTTTTGAAGAGGCGATTCACACCCACGCCTACCAGTACATCGTCGAAAGCCTGGGTCTCAACGAAGGCGAGATTTTCAACGCCTACCACGAGGTATCGTCGATCCGCGCCAAGGATGAATTCCTGATCCCGTTCATCGACGTGCTGACCGATCCGGCGTTCAAGACCGGCACGCCGGAAGCCGACCAGAAACTGCTGAAGAGCCTGATCGTGTTCGCCTGCCTGATGGAAGGCCTGTTCTTCTATGTCGGTTTTGCGCAGATCCTCGCGCTGGGCCGCCAGAACAAGATGACCGGTGCCGCCGAACAGTATCAGTACATCCTGCGCGACGAGTCGATGCACTGCAATTTCGGCATTGATCTGATCAACACAATCAAGATGGAGAACCCGCATCTGTGGACTTCGGAGTTCCGTGAGGAACTGAAGGAACTGTTCCACAAGGGTGTGGAGCTTGAATACCGTTATGCCGAAGACACCATGCCGCGCGGCGTGCTCGGTCTCAATGCGGCGATGTTCAAGGAGTATCTGCGCTACATCGCCAACCGCCGTGCACAGCAGATCGGTCTCGACGTTCTGTTTGAAGGCGTCAGCAACCCCTTCCCGTGGATGTCGGAAATGATCGACCTGAAAAAAGAACGCAATTTCTTTGAAACCCGTGTCATCGAGTATCAGACCGGGGGCGCTTTGTCCTGGGAGTAATCCCGGGGAGTCCGGACACGAGACGGAGATCGACACGAAACATGCAATGGAACGCGTGCATCCCCCTGACGGGCGGGATGGTGTGCTGACCCAGCAAGGCAGCCGGCGGTTATCCCCCTGCGGCGCAAGCCGCGGGGTGCAACCGCCGGTTTTTTTCGGGTTTTGATCAACACCACGATGGAGGGTATATCCCTTGGCACTCAGTCTGAAGTTCCGGCGTTACCGCAGTCGCAGGCCTCATCTGCACACGGTTACCGAACTGCGCGCGGAGGACAACTGCACGTTATGGCTGCGTTTTGACGATGGTCTCGAGGGACATGTCTATCTCGGCGACCTGGTGGAGGAGACCGCGCTGGCCGTGCTGTCCGATGCCTCGCTGTTCCGTCGTGTTGCATTCGACCCGGTGTCCAATCTGCTGACCTGGAGTGGCGGCGTACGGATTGATCCCGACATGCTGTACCAGAATCTGGCCTACCAGGCCGGATCCGTGTTGCACTAGAAAAGCTGTGCAGGGCGCGCTCTGTTGCAGGGCGCGCCGCCGTATCTAGACCGTGATGGAGGTTCCCATGGCAAAAGCCAAGAAGAAGGCAGCAAAGAAAAAGACGGCGAAAAAGAAAGCGGCGCAGAAGAAAAAAGTCGCC